>Ga0193738_1000416_pt1 | contig 23076 bp, 22 predicted proteins | sample L2a1metaG_FD_144927 | JGI IMG/M metagenome (GOLD analysis project Ga0193738, IMG submission 144927) | Soil microbial communities from a riparian zone of the East river system, Colorado, United States - L2a1 | ecosystem: Environmental > Terrestrial > Soil > Riparian zone | place: USA: East River...
GCCGACATCTTCGGCGAGGCCAAGCCGCTGCTCAGTGATTGGGGCAATGCGCGGCAGCGGGACGACATCATCAAGGCTTTGATGGCGTTTCCGTCCGAGACGCTGCCGGCGGCCGACGTCACGGTCAACGGCATTCTGTATGCCGCGGCCGAGGCGGGGCAGGCGGCCACGGCCAATGCCTGGCTGACGGCGAATGCGGATCGCGTCCAGTACGGCGCGCTGCGTGCCAACGGCGTCAGCAACGTGCATGCCACGGCGCTGGCGACGCTCGATGTGACGGCCGACAAGTTCACGGCGGCGAACCTGTCGCTGCTGAAGCGTGTCGCGCTCAACGCCGATCCTCATATCCGTCCCTACAAGACCAAGGACGGTTATGAGTATTATGTGGCGTTCGCCGGCACCAACACCTTCCGCGATCTCAAGCTCGATATGCAGACGGTCAACAAGGACGCGCGTCCGCGTGAGGACAACGGGGTCAGCAAGAACCCGCTATTCCAGGACGGCGATCAGATCTATGACGGCGTGATCGTGCGCCAGGTGCCGGAGATTTCCAACTTCGTCACCTCGTCCTGGACCGGCCTGACCACGGCCGGCACCACCAGCAACCGCGTCGAGCCGGTGTTTCTGTGCGGGCAGCAGGCGGCGGCGATCGTGTGGGGCCGCATGGCGAAACCCACGTTTAGAAAAGAAGATGACTACCAGCACATTACGGGCACCGGCGTCGAGATGGCGTATGGCGTCGCCAAGATGTTCTCGAAGCATCCGATGACCGGCAGCGCACTTGTACAATCTGGGCTTGTGACCGGATTTTATGCAAGCTCCGCGGATTAACGACAACTGGAGGGCAGGGAAACCTGCCCTCCTTTTTCTGTTGAGGGCAAGCCATGGTCGATGTCAGTAAAACCCGCGAGGATCTGATCCACCGGGCGGCGACCGAGGTCGGCGCGCTGGCGTCGGGGCAGAGCCTGTCCGCGGAGGACTTTGCGACGATCGACAACCTAGTGGATCCGCTGGTGCAGCAACTGTCGTTCGACGGCGTGGTGCATGTGCAGGACACCGACGCCATCCAGCCGGAGCATTTCCTGCCGCTGGCGCGACTGTTGGCGAACGAGAGCGCGATTTCGTTTGGGCAGGCGTACAGCAAGGACGTGAAGGCGATCAACGAGACGCAATTGCTGCGGATTACGGCGATGCGGCCGACGTATGAAACGTTAGAGAACGACTTTTTCTGATGACAGCGATCGTGCTCCCCACCACCACAATGCCGGGGCAAAACGAGCAAGAGAGTGGCGGGCGGCTGATCAATTGCTTTGTCGAGAGCCTGGGCGAGACGGGGCCGAGCAAATTCAAGATCGTGCGGGTGCCGGGAATGGACGAGTGGGGCACGACGCCACTGACTAATTTCCGCGGCGCGCTGCAGGTGAATAATACGCTCTACGCGGCGTTCAACGGCGACGTTGTCACCTGGACGGGGCCGGGCGTGGGGACGGTGACGACAGGCGGCCTGCCAGGGGACGATCCCGTGTTCTGGGCGCGGGACATGGCGGTGACGCCGAATGTGGTGGTGGTCAGTCCGGACAATGGCGCGTTCGTGGTGGCGGGAGGTGCGACCACGGCGTATCCGGACGTCGACGTTGGCTCGCCAAACAGTGTCTGCTATCTCAAGGGGCGCTTCGTGTTCAGCTACGGCTCTGGCCTGATGAGGCAGACCGGGCTGAACTCGACCGACATCAACACGACGGAGAGTGCGACGGCGGAAAGCAAGCCGGACACTCTGTACCGGGTGATAGCGGTGGGCGACACGCTGCTGGCGTGCGGCTCTAACTCGATCGAGTTCTGGCGCACCAATGACGAGACGGTCGGCTTTGCCTTCTCGCCTGTCGCCACGCACAACCGCGGCATCATCCACCGCTACGCGATCGGCGGTTACGAGGAGGGGTTTGGTTACGGGACGTTCTTCGTGGCGGATGATTTCTCGGTGCGGCAGCTCGACGGTTATGCGTCGAACAAGATCAGTCCGCCGGATCTTGATCGGCTGATTGAGGAAGTCGAGAACAAGGAAGAAATCCAGGTTTCAGTCTACATCACGCAGGGTCATCCGATGGTGGTGGTGCAGACACTGGACTGGACATGGGAATACGACGTCACGTTGCAGCGGTGGCATGAGCGGCAGAGCTACAACATGCCGCGGTGGCGCGGTTCTCTGCCGTTCAAGGCGTTCGATGTCTGGATGTGCGGCGGCATCCACGACGCGGCGCTAAATGCGGATATTTACGAGATCGTTACGGGGCTGACGACCGAGGATGGCGAGCCGCTGCCCGTCGAGATTATCACGGGTCCGCTGGGTTCTTTCCCGGTCGGGGCGCGGGTCAACCGGCTGGATCTGTTCCTGTCGGCCGCGGTTGGAATGGCGCCGGGCCTGCCGTCGATCCAGACGGCGCCGAAGATCGACATCTACGTCAGCAAGGATTTGGGGCTGTCGTGGGGCAATCCCTGGTACCGCGAGATCGGGCCGCAGGGGCTTAGTCCGAATGTGCGGGTGCATAATCTGGGATTGTGCGGGCCGAAGGGCGTCAAGTTCAAGTTTGGTTTTTCCGATCAGGTTCATTTCGCGATGATGGCGGGCGACGTGACGACGTCTCCGCTCAGGAACTGACATGCCGACAGCAAGCCCGAAGATCCCGCCGATGCCGTCACCGGACGTGCCTCTGACGGAGCGGGACGGGACGATCAATTCGGATTGGTACAAGTGGCTGGTCGCGTTCGTGGCGATCGTTAAGGCCGTAAGGCAGGAGATACCGTAATGGCATCGTTCTTCGGGACATTATTCGGTGGCGAGGCTGAGGCCGAGGCTGCTGAGAAGAACCGCGCGCTGCTGGCGCAATACGGGCAGACTGGCAACACGGCGCTGGACAAGGGCCTGACCTCGTCCACGGGCGCGGTCAATACCGGCGCCGGTAATGCCGCGGGGCTATTGGGGCAGAACACGGGGCTGTACCAGAACCTGGGGCAGCTCGGCACGGGCTATCTGGATTCCGGGCTGCAGAACCAACTCGGTGCGCTGGGGCAGGCCGGCCAAGCCTATGAGCCGCTGTCGGCACTGGCGGCCAAGTACGGCGGCGGCACGGACATGTACCTCAACTCGCTCGGGGTGAACGGGGCGGGCGGCAATCAGGCGGCTGTGGACGCCTTCCAGGCGGGGCCTGGATACGAGTTCGCGCAGAGCCAGGGTCTGGACGCCATCAACCGGCGGCGCGCTGCCAGCGGCATGCTGGGCTCGGGAAACGCCGATCTGGACGCGATCAAGTACGGGACTGGATTAGCCAACCAGGAATACGGCAACTGGCAGACCAAACTGGCTGGGCTGATCAATCCGGAACTGACGGCCACGCAGGGCGCCGCCACGGGGATGGCGGGCAATGCCCGCGACATCGCGGCGCTGTACGGGGCCGACACAGCCGCACGGCTCGGCCTCGAGCAGGCTGTCACGACGGGGCAAGCCGGCACCAACACCAACCTGGCGAACAACCAGGTGGCCTTGGGCAACTCGCTGGCGGGGCTGTATTCGGGCGATGCCACCAACCGCGTCGGGCTGCAGGGCAATATCACGTCCGGCGGCATGTCGGCCAACAACACGCAAGCGGCCGGCGAGGCCGCGGGCGCCAAGAACCTGCTCGGGCTCGGGATGAACCTGGCGAGCTTGGGTGTGAGCGGCGGTCTGTTTGGTGGTGGTGGCATCCCCGGCGCGGCTGGCCCAACATCCGTTGGCGGCGCTCAACTTCAGCGCCCTACCTTATTCGGTAGCCTGTTTGGTGGGGGCACGGCTTAAATGGCAACCATTCCGACGCTTCAAATTCCGCAACTCGGCGCCGTCTCCGGCGGCATCGATTTCTCGCCGCTGGCCAGCCTCGGTGAGCTTTACAAGAAGAAGCAGCAGGAAATGTCGCTGTCGGAACTGGGTAAGGGGCTTGCCTCTGGCACAGTGGACTATCGAACGGCGGCGGCGAAGTCGTTCGAGGCTGGCGACGTCAATTCGGGGATGAAGTTCCTGGCGCTGGCCGAGGATCAGCGCAAGGAGGCCCGCGGCGAGGCTGCGGGGCGTGATTTCCTGTCGGCGTTCACGCCGGGTGGGGGACAGCCACAGGCGTCAGGAGCGGCATTGCCGGCTTCTGGCGGGGCTGTCAGGACAATTCCGGGGCGAAGGTCTGACGCCAGGATCTATGAAAACGACGAGGCGTCGCCACTCGACCCGCCGTCAGGCGGCGAGCGTGACGCCGTCATCCGGACCATGCTCTCGGAGGCCGGCAATCAGGGACCGACCGGGCTGAACGCAGTCGGCTCCGTCATCCGCAACCGCTCGGTCGGCGGTGACGTGTCGCCCACGGAAGTGGTCACGGCCAAGAACCAGTTCGAGCCGTGGAATACGGCCGGGGGCCGGGCCAAGATGGCATCTTACGACCCGAACAGCCCAGCCTATCAGGCCGCGGCACGCGGACTGGACGCGGCCTATTTTGGCAATGATCCGACCAACGGCGCCACGCATTTCTATTCCCCGAAGGCGCAGGCAGCACTCGGTCGCGCGCCGCCGCGGTGGGATGACGGGACCGGCGTCGACATTAACGGGCACAGGTTCTTTGGTGGTGCTGCGGGCGGCGAGCGGACTCCGCAGCCGTACCAGGTGGCGGCAGGTGGGGCTGTTGCCCCGCCGTCGCGGGACGCGCAGGAACTGCAGCAGGCAGGCGGCCAGCAGGCGCTTGCGTTCCAGCAGCCAGCCCAACAGCCGGCACCGTTTCAACAGGCGCCGCCCACTCAAGTGGCGCAGGCACCGCAACAGGCAGGTGGTGCGGCTACGCCATCAATCCCGCATCTTCTGCAGGCCATTGCAAATCCGTATCTGCCGGCGGGGCAGAAGGACATCGCTAAGATGTACCTGCAGAAAAGTCTTGAGGCGGAAAAGACGCCTGACCACATCAAGCAGTTGCAGATCCTAAAGCGGGATAGCGGCTACCCCGGCACGCTTCTCGATCTGGAAAAGGAATTGAAGTCACTCGCCAAGACGGAAGTGAATATCAACCAGAAGGGCGAAAGCAAGTTCGAAGAAGAGTTCGCCAAGGTAGACGCGAAACGATTTGGAGACATAAGAGAAGCTGGAGAAGCCGCGCGGAAGAAGTTGGTTGATGTCGAGACGATGCGCGAGATCCACAATCGCGCCGGTTCGCAAGGCGTATTGGCTGGCGTCAAGGACGTCTTGGGGCCGTACGCTGACGCGGCCGGAATTAATATCGAGGGACTTTCAGATATTCAGGCGTATGCGTCAGTGGTCGAACGGCTCGCGCCGCAGCAGCGGGCGCCGGGATCTGGTTCAACATCAGACGTCGAATACAAGGGTTTCAAGAAATCCCTGCCGCAACTGATGCAGAACCCCGCCGCGCGTGAAGTTACGCTGAATGTGCTGGAAGGGCTGACGCGCGACGAAATCGCGCGCGGCGACATCGTTTCAAAACTTTCATCGAAGGAAATCACTCGGGCCGAAGCCGAGAAGGCATTGCGCGCTTTGCCGGATCCGATGAAGGCGTTCTCGGAATGGCGCAAAGCTAACCCGGAAGCCTATGGGGCCGCGATCAAGGGCGCCAATGCGCCGAAGCAGACGCCGAAAATGTCGCCGTCAGACGTCGCTGACTCGCTTGCCAATGCGCGGGCGGCTATCGCCAAGACGCCCGCGGCGAAAGACGCCATTATCAAGAAATTGCGGGACAACGGGATCAACACGGACGGGCTTTGATTTCCACTTTCGGAAATCGGTGATTGCCTGTTCGATCATCAGAAATATCAGCGTGAAAATGAGAGCGAACAGAACGCCGAAAACGATCGCCAATCCAGGAACCCTGTCCGGGTGCTGAACCACCTCTCGGCTCATTTCCAATTCCATCCAGATCGCAATCGCGACCGTCGCGGCCTGAATTGAACAGAGAAACAGACGTCTCATGGCAGCTCTAACCTTTGATGATTTACCAGCGCCCCAGCCGCTTCCGGAGGGGCGGCCGAGGGTTCAGGTCAACACCGGGCCTAAAAGCAATGCCCTGACCTTCGATGACGTTACCGCGCCACGGGACGCGCTGCAAACGGCGACAGGGTGGGGCAAGGCCGCGGTTTCCGGTCTTGACAAGGGCGTGGCGGGGCTGGCCGGTTTGCCGGCGGACCTCGCGCTTGGTAGTGTGTGGCTGCTCAATTGGGCTTCCTCGAAGGCGCAGGGGCGGTCATTCGAGGAGGTTGAGGCCGAAAACGACCGAAAAGCCATCATTTCCCGCGACACCATCAGGCCGTGGGGGGCGCAGGCGATAACTGCGGCCTCCCCGCTACAGCACAAGCCGGAAACCACGACAGAGAAATACATCGATACCGCGATGTCGTTTGTGCCCGGAGCAGTCGCTCCAGGTGTTGCGGCCGGCAGACTTGCCAATATAGGGCGCGATGTGGTGCGGATGGGCATCGCACCAGGCGTTGTTTCCGAGGCCGCCGGGCAGGCCACGGAAGGCACGGCCATGGAGCCGTGGGCGCGGGGTCTGACGGCGCTAGGGACGGGCGCGGTAGGCGCATGGGTCAACGCGCCCAACGCGGCGGGGTCTGTCGTCACGCAGGCCGCCCGAGGCGCTACACCCGCCCAGATCGACGCTGCCGAGCAGTTGTTCCGACAGGCACAGCAGGCCGGTGTTCCGATTACACGCGCGGAGGCCGTCCAGTACGTCACGGGCGGGGCAACCAATCTCGGCAACCTGCAGAGGGTGGTCGAAGGTTCCGGCCAGATGCAGCCGTTCTTTGCCCAGCGGCCGGGGCAGGTCGAGGCAGCGACACGGCAGCAAATTGGGCAGACGCTGGGGCAGGCTGCGCCCGACCCGTATGCAATCGGTCCGCAAGTGGGGCAGGCCGCCGAGGGGGTTGTTCAGGACACCCGCAACGCCATCAATGCCCGGACGCGGCCCTTGTACCAGGCCGCCGACGTCGACCGTGTCCCACCGGCTCAGTACCAGCGACTAGCGCAAGATCCGAGTTATGACGCCGCGCTGCAGACAATCCGTAATCACCCCGAACTAGGGCCTCAATTCAACCATCTGCCTGATAATTCCGTGACGGTTGTCGACGCCGTCAAGAAGCTGCTGAACACGCGCGCTGATGTTACGCCGAACGCAGATGCGACTGAACGCTACCTTGCGAGTTTGCGTGGCACGGCTGAGACGAATGCAAGGACTGCCGGTACTGCCTCGTCTCCAGCTTACGCGCAGGCACTCGCGGAGCAGGCGCGGCTGCGGCAGCAATATCTAGAGCCGCTGCTGGCCGGGCCGCTCGGCAAACTGGCAAAGACCGACATGGCGACCGATCGAGCCATTCGTGTGCTGTTTCCGGAAAATCCGCTGCCAGGCGGGGAGAACCAGATAGGTGGAGCCATTACGGCACTGGCTACGCGCCAGCCGGGCGCCACTCGACAACTGGTTAGGGCGCACGTCGAGCGCACGTTTAACGAGGCAGTGCAGTTACTGCAGAGCGGCGCAAACCAATTCGGCGGTGCCGGCTTCGTTGCGGCGTTGCGCGGCAACCCACAGCAGGCCGCCAATTTCGAAGCGGCGCTAACGGCTCTGCGTGGCGGGCAAGCCTATCAGGGGATGGACCGCTTTCTGCAAATTCTCGAGGCGCAGGGCACACGCCAGCGCCAGGGGTCGCAGACCGCGTTCAATCAGGAAGTGCAGGCAGGGCTGAAGCAAGGCGGCACGGTCGCTGAGGCGCTGACGGGGGCGGCGACTGGCGGGATCAAGGTGCCTCAACAAATCAGTGACGCCATTCAGCGGATGCGTCTTGGACAGAATACGCGAGAGATCGCTGACCTTCTGACCAACCCCGACGCCGCCGCACTATTCCGGCAATTGGCAACAGCGCCGCCTAACTCTGCGAAGGCAACGGCAATCGCAACGCGGCTTTTCTACATGGCAACGCAGGACGCCAGAACCCGAGAGAAAAAGTAAATGGCTGGATTGTATCCTTTAAGCCGCTATCAGCAATTTGACGAGAACGGCGAGTTGCTGGTGGGCGCGCGACTGTTCCTGTTCGACGGCGGCACCACAACGCCGCGCGTTGGATACCGCGATAGTTCGCTGACGACCGAACACCCGAACCCCATTGTTGCCGACGCGGCTGGCAGAATACCGCTGATCTACCTGGAAGATGGTTTCTACCGCCAGCGCCTGACCACGGCAAGCGGCGTAGTCGTTTTTGACGATGATGGGATCCCGGTCGTCTCGACCACCGCGGGCGGCACGGGCACTTCGGTCGACCCCAACAGCACGATGAAAACCCGCGACATCAAGGTCCGCTTCGATGACCAGCCGATTGACGGCTATGTCCGCCTGAACGGTCGCACGATCGGCTCGGTTGCTTCAGGAGCGACCGAGCGCGCCAATGCGGACACACAGTCGCTGTACGAGGAGCTGTGGGGCTATTCAACTATCGCGGTGTCGGGCGGCAAGGGCGCCAGCGGGCCGGCGGATTTTGCCGCCAACAAGGCGCTGGTGCTGCCCGACTGCGCCGGGCGCGGTATCTTCGGCATGGACGACATGGGTGCTGGTGCGCGCGGCATCCTGACGGCGGCGACGATTACCGGCCCGACACTGGTCGGCAGCTACGGCGGCAGCCAGCAAGTCACGATCGCGCAGGCGAATTTGCCGGTTTACACGCTGACGGGCGGCTCGAGCGAGAATTTCACGGTGTCGGGGACGAGCGGCAACGACAGCCCCGACCATACGCACGGACAGATTGGCACATTTGGCTCCACAGCTTCCGGCACCCACTCACACATTTACGGTACGGCGGCCACAAAGAACTTCAGAGCTGATGGCGTTGCGGTAGGCGGGGGCGGGCTGTGGGGCAACACCGTGGACGTGAGCACCAGCAGTGACGGTAATCACTCGCATAACATCACCATTTCGGGGTCAACTGAAGGGCGTGGAGCTTTCCATCAACATGCGTTCAGTTGGACTGGCGCCGCCCCGAACATCACGATCGGCTCGGGCGGCTCGGGCACGGCCACCACCAACTTGCCGCCGGTCATGCTGTTTATGATTTATATCCGACTTTAGGTGGAAACAATGTATCACGTTTTATTCGCGCCACAGTCCACGCGGGCAAGTTGGGAGTTCTACGGCGAACTCACTGACGCTCAAGGCGTGCCGGTCGACCTGACCGGCTGTACAATGGTGTTCGCCGCCAACGAGAAAAACGGCGGCGGGCAGCGCCTGCTGGCTTCCACCGACAATGGCAAGATCACCTTCCCGGATATCGGCATTTTCCGCTGGTTCTTTGAACGCGGTGAAATGGGCGGCCTGTGCGCCGGCACCTACGAAACCGGCCTGACAATCGCGAATGATACGCAGACGATGCAACTCAGCGTCGGGCCGTTGTCGATTACTGATGGAGTAGTGCCGTGACGACTTTTCCGGTGAGTATGAGACTTCGCGCTCTTCCATCCTACCCGTCGCGCATTATTGGCGGTGATGGTATCTCGGCCACGACAGAGAATGGTCATGTCACGATCGATCTCGCGCACGGTGACTTCGGCCTGATTTCGTCAGTTCCGACTAGCCCGACAAACAGCATTCTGACATACGACACGGCGACGGGGGAATATGCCAATATCCCGTCGTCATTACTGGGTGGCGCTGTCTCCGGCATCGGCGATGCGCCGTCAGACGCAACACTCTACGGCCGAAAAAGTGCTAGCTGGGTGCATGTTGCAATTGCTGATGTACCAGGATTGCAGACGGCGCTTGACACCAAGGCGCCGTTAGCGTCTCCGGCATTGACGGGCAACCCGACTGCGCCGACGCCGACGCCAGGCGATAACGACACGTCGATTGCAACGACGGGTTTTGTCCGTACGGCTATCGCGGCCATCCCGCCGGGGTCGAGCCTTGTTTACGATTACGAAACCCGGCCGCTGGCAGCGGCGGCGACTATTCCGGCGGCGATTCACATGGTGCGGCTCGGCGGCTGTATCAATGTCGGCGAGGGCGGCGCTCTCTATACCCGCGTCGGCAGTGCGCCATCGCACAGCGCCAGGTTTCAATCGGCTGACGGCGGCTGGTGGGAAATCGCGCCGGAATATACCGTTGACGCAAGACAGTTCGGCGCGATCAGTTCGGACAATGTTGCAAACCGCGCAACCAATACCGCCGCCATCAACGACATGCTGACTTATGCGGCGGCGCGCAATCTGCCGTGCGGCATCTTCGGCCTGTTTCCGGTGACGAAGGTTCTGGTTCCAGGAAATTCGCGCATTTTCGCTGGCGGCGTTCTGCTCGGCGACACCACCAATTCCTATTCCGCGGTGGTCGAGATAGTCGACGCGGTCGACGTTGTGATCACCGGCAATCTGACCGTTAGCGCCTCCTACAACACCGGCTATGCCTGCGGGGTCAAGATATGGGGCAACGCTAGCCTGGTCGGTTATGTCGACATTCACGGCATCAGCATTGCCGGCGCGCAAGTCGGCTGGCAGATCGGCGACCTCACCAAGCCGGATTCTACCGTGAGCGAAATCACCATTGCCGGTGGTTATACCTACGGCACGCCAACGGCGTTGCTAGCCATTGGCACTCAGACTTTTGCCAACTTCAGCGGCTACAAGTTGCAGTCGGCGCAGGGCGCCGGCACGGGCGCGTGGTTGTCATTGCCGCTCAAGGCAGTGATTGTCATTGGAGCCGGGGTCATACAGACCGGTGGCGAACTACTTGAGGTGCTCGACGCCACCGGTTGCGGCGTCGAATTGCGACCGATCAACAGCGCCACTTATCCGAAATCATATGGCACCTATAAGGCGACCGGGGTTGTGATCGAAGCGGCGGGCTATCTGGGGCTTGCAGCCAATCCGGCTAGCGTGACGCCGGTTGCCGCCACACGCGGCGGCTTTGAGTTTGGCAGCGGGTGCGTTGGCATTATGATGGGCAACACGGTGCCGATCATTTCTACAGCAGCGGATTTCACTGGCTCGATTATCTGTGGTCCCAATCGCTTCTATTCGAGTGTGGTGCGAACACCGCAGACCATTTCCTGTGCGGGGAATGCCGATATCTACTGCGACGATGCCGCGTTCGGCCTGAATTTCCCGTCGACACTGACCGGGATCACCGGTGGCATCGTGCATTTCAGTCATCGCCATATCCTGCATGCCTTCAACCTGGTAGGGCAGGCGCTCGCGGCCAGCAGTGCTACGGCGCTGAAATTCCAGGCGCTCGACAACAGCGGCGACAAGGCACATTTTGCCAGCGGCTATTCCACGACGACCGGCGTGTTTACGGTGCCGGTCGGCGGGTTGAAGGAAGTGCTGGTATCGGCGACGTTCGGACTGGCAGCGGTGACCAATGGGCAGTTGATCGTCATGGTAAACGGCGCATCCCGCCAGGGCAGCTACGTCAACGTCTACGGCAACACCATGGCCAGTCTCGGCCCGCTCAATGCCGGCGACACCATTTCCGTTTCATTGATGAATTTGACCGGTGCCACGCCGGCCGGTTCGAATGCCTGGGATACTCTTTCAATCTATGCGGCGAGGTGAACAAATGACCGATGTAACCGGGCGACAATTTACCGTAACCGCGATCGATGGCGATAACATTTCTGTCGTTTGTTATGACGACGGCGCGTCCTATCTGTGTTCGCCGCTCTGCTTCGAAGGCGAGCAGTCGATGTTCATTGCCGATGAATTGCCTGTTGAAGTTGGAGATGTCGCCGCAGAGCGGGCGCCGGTTCCGATTGTCTCCCATCCACTGCCTGACGCCAATACCCGCATTGACGATGGTGTGACTGCGGCGCTGACGACGGTTGTTGCCGCGGCTGGAGCCATCCATGCCATCCCGCACGGCGGCGCCGTCCCGGCCAGGTTTGAGGCGCTGCTGATCCAGGCGGCGATTATCTCCGATGCGTTTATCGCGATGTTGCAGGCCCAGGCAGCGTCGATGGTTCCTCCAGCACCGCCACCGCCGTGAGGGCCGCCCTGCTGCTGGCCCTCATCGCATTGTCGATCGGCGGATGCGCCAAGCAGCGGCTCGGGCTCGAGCTGTACGATCCTGACACCTACACACGGGCCGAGAACGACGCCATTCAGGCCGAGGTGCAGTGCAAGCAGTTGGCGAAAACGTCGGTGCAGATTGCCCGGTGCGTCGGCAACAGGAGGCCATGACCATGCTTACCTCAGTCATTACTTTTTTAATCTATCTCTGCATCTTCGCGATCGTCATCTACCTGGTGATTTACGTTCTCGGCGTTATCGGGGTGCCGATCCCGCCCAAGGTGCTGCAACTGATCTGGGTCATTGTCGCGCTGATAGCAGTCCTGTGGCTGGTGCAGATGGTGACGAGCGGCGGGTCGTTCAAACTCTCGAGCCCCTTTCGCCTCGGAGACACCGCCATTGCCTCCGGCCGAACCGTTTAGTCCGCGTGTATGTATTGGGTGCTGAATGTTTGATCATGTCTACGCCAAGATAAGCCCGGAGCCAAACACGGGATGTTGGATATGGACTGGTTCGATAAGCAGTACCGGATATGGCAATGTTTCGATTGTGAAGGACGGTAAACGTAAAACTAGAAATGCCCCTCGTCTAATGTATGAACTCGAAAAAGGCCCCATCAAGCAGGGTCTTATAATTGATCATCTGTGCAGAAACAGGTGGTGTGTAAATCCAGACCACCTTGAACCTGTCACCTATCGCGAGAACTCCATAAGGGGCTTGGGACCAAAAATGCTTGGGGATCGCAATTCAACTAAAACCCATTGCCCGAAAGGGCATTCTTACTCCGATGGAAACCTGTACGCCTACAAAGGCAGAAAAGGTCGAGACTGGCGCGGCTGTGTTGAATGCAGGAGGGCGAGCGGTGTAAGGCAAAGGGGAAAAGCTAATGGCTGATATCGATCTCCTGCCGCCGCGCGGCATCCCCAGGCTTGCGCTGGTGGACGGGCTGGGCATTGCCACCAACGGCTCACAGACGGTCGCACAGCTCGCCGCCAGGGGCATGCGGTCGGTCTGCGCGGTAGACAGCACGGGCGTCTCTGTCAGCGGCGCCACGATGCTGCAGCTCGCCCAGAGGGGCATTAGCGCCTTCTGCCCGGTGGACGAGCTGGGCGTGGCCCAGAGCGGCGCCACAGCCGACGCGCTGCGTCGGGCCGGCATCCGGCCCATGGTTCTGCTCGGGGCGACTGGCGTCGCCCTGACAGGCTCGGCCACGATGCTGACCCTGGCGCAGCGGGGGTTGCCCTATTTCTGCCCGGTCGACGAGGCCGGCAACGCCACCACCATGGGCGCCGTTATCCTGGTTAGCAATACCAACGTGCTGGAGACGGCCACGATCGGCACCAACGTCGGGGTGCTGTCGGTGGCGGGAGGCACAGGCACCTACACCTTTTCCCTGACTGACAGCGCAGGCGGCAAGTTCGCTGTGGCCGGCACCAACGGCGTCAACCTCAACACCGCGGCGACACTCAATTACGCAACCGCGCCAAGTCACAACATCACGGTATCTGCCACCAATGGCGGTACGCCGATCACCCGGACGATCGTCATCACGGTCGTTCAGGTGCCTGTGCTGCCCGCCAATGCCGGCGGCGCCAATCTGCCTGCCATCAGCGGCTCGACCGTGGTCGGCGGCGTTCTGACATCAACAACCGGCACCTGGACCGGTAGTCTCCCGATTACATACGCCTACCAGTGGAAGCGCGGCGCGACCAACGTCGGCACCAACTCCAGCACCTACACCACGGTTGCCGCGGACATCGGCTCGACCATGACGGTGGTGGTGACCGCCACCAACACCGCCGGCAGCGCCAACGCAACGTCCGCCGCAACGGCGGCAATCACCGGCATTGCGCCGGTCAATACCGTCCTGCCAGCCATTTCCGGCTCGACTACGCAGGGCGCGACGCTGACGGCGACAACAGGAACCTGGACCGGAACGCCGACGCCGACCTACGCCTACCAGTGGAAGAGCGCCGGCGTGAACGTCGGCACCGGATTGACGACCTACGCGACGGTGGTCGGCGACGTTGGCAACACCATCACGGTAGTGGTCACCGCTACCAACGTGGCGGGAAGTGCCAATGCAACGTCAGCCGCGTTTGGGCCGATTGTTGCGACTGCCGGGCCGCCGGGGGCACCGACGCTCGACCTCGCAGCGGCGTCCGATACGGGGTCATCATCGACTGACGACATCACCACCGACACCACGCCCGACATCGTCATTACGTTTACGGTTGCGCTCGTGACCGGCGATATCATCCACCTTCTCGACGGTGCATCGGAACTGGTGGCGCATACCGTCACGGCGCTTGAAGCCGGATCATCCACAATTGAACTAACGGCGATATCTCCGCTGGCCGGCGGGGCGCATTCGCTTACCGCCACTCACGAACGGGGCGGCCTGACCAGCCCGGTGAGTGCTGCATTGGTGTTTACGGTTGACCTGACTGCACCAACCATCACCACGCCCAGCACAGCCAACGTCAACGAGGGCGTGGCGCTGGCGATTGCACTTACGGCAAACGAAACGGTGACGTGGACAGAGACACTGGACACTGGAAACCATTTTGAAATTTCCGGGGCCACGCTGCGATGGACCAGCAACGGCACCAAGGCATTCACGGGTGTGGTCGATGCATACTCCTGCGAGGTTACGGCGACGGACGTTGTCGGCAATGCATCAAGCGCGACAATCACCGTCACGGTTCTCGATGTCGCTGGCTTGACGCGGGATTTTGGCGCGGAAGGTATTGGTATTTCAGTCACAACCGGCAGCAGGGAGTGGAGCGCCGAGGGCGTTTCATTTGTGGAGAGCTAAATGGCACATCGTTTTGTAAGAAGTGGCGGGGACGCCGGGGCGTGGACCGGGACAGTGACGACGCTTACGGCGGGGCTGTTAGCGGCTTTGGCTGGCGAGGATATCTACGTTGCAGCTGATCATGCCGAGGCGCTATCCGCCACCGCTCTCACGCTGACATCGGCTGGCACCCAGGCACTCCCATGCCGCATTTTTGTTGCCGACCACACGGTGGCGCTCTCCAGCGGCAACGTTGTCGCGGCGGCATTGATCAGCACGCCGACTGTCACGATCGGGACGTCAGGCGCATCTGCTCTTTCGACGGGTGGCGTTGTGTCGGACTGCCGAGGGTTCATTTTCACGGCCGGTAGCGCCGCGTCAGTTGCCAACATTACAGTCATTGGATTTTGGTCATTCAAGAACTGTTCGTTTATTATAGCAAACACAGCGACAACGTCGGTAATCAGGCCGGGCGGCAATTCGCAGTCCAAGACTGTATTTGATGATTGTTCAGTGAAGTTTGGCTCAACAGCACAAGCCATCACAGTGAACGCTGGCGAGTTTGTCTGGAAGAATACCGCAAATCCATTCGTCTCTGGTTCCGTTATCCCGGCGGGATTGTTCTCGGGAGCGTCGGGGGGGTCGGCGTTGCTGCGCGGTGTTGATTTAAGCGGCATAGCACCTGTTGCGGGCAAAACCCTGGTTGCTGGAGCGGTTGGCATTGTATTCAATGTAACACTGATCAACTGCAAAGAGCCGGCATCGTGGACACCTATTGTTGGGGTGCAGTCTGGCGATTTTCTTACGCTGGTACGCGAGCGCAGCGAGAACGGCGCCATTAACTACACCAAGTCCAAGGACGACTATTTCGGCCAGCAATCTACCGAGACGACAATCATCCGGACCGGCGGGCCGACTGACGGCACCACGTCAACGTCGTGGAAAATCAACACCGCCACGGCCGGCACGTTCACCGGAAGGGCGAGGCCGCAAAAGCCGTTCAAGTCCACGCCGATGGTAATCTGGAACGACGTTACCGGCACCAACCGGGTGGTGACGGTGTACGGCGTCTGGGCGGGTGGCGCGGTGCCGTTCAATGACGATATCTGGCTGGAGGTCGATTATCTCAGTTCCAGCGCCAGTCCACTTGGCACAGTGGTTAGCACGACAATTGCCACACCCCTGACCGCGCACGCGGCGGTTGGTACGGATAGCTCGACCTGGGCGTCTTCTCCCGGCACGGCCTTTAAGTTGGTGGCGACACTCTCCGCGCCGCAGCCGGGCATGAAGGGACCGATGACGATCCGCGTCTGCGTTGGTGCCCAGAGTACTTTATATATCGACTGGAAGCCGGTACTCAGCTGATGGCGCAACATGTCTTTATAATATCGGGACAGTCGAACGCCGCCGGCCAGTGGTCGGGCACCGTGCCTGCGCATTTGCAGACAGCGGATGCCGGCATCAAGATCTGGACCGGCGCGTCGTGGGATACGCTGGTTAACGGCACTAATAACCAGACCCTGGCGTCCGGCATATCAACGGCGGGCTGGTGGGGGCCGGAATCTCAATTTGCCTATCTGTTCCGGCAGATGTTTCCGACAGAGACAATCTATCTCCTGAAGGCGGCGGTGGGATCGACAGGCATAGCTTACTGGTTGCCGAGTGGCGTTGGGTATAATCTCATTACCGCGAATATTACGCCGGCCCTGGCCGCGTTGTCGTCGCCGGTTGTGGACGGCTTTCTCTGGTATCAGGGCGAACAGGACGCGACGACATCTGTATTGGCGAATGCCTATCAAGCCAATATGGAGGCACTCGACGTCGTCGTTAAAACGACATGGCGCGGCACCGAGGCCACCCGAATGATGGTGGCCCAGGTCAATCCGGGTGACGGGAGGGCTTATCTCTCGACCGTGCGCGCGGCGCAGGCGGCCTATTGCGCCGCCGATCCGGCAGGGCGCTTTCTCAACAACACGGCCGCCTATTCGTATCAGGGCGATGCCGTGCATTTGACTGCGACCGGGCTGGTATCCTGCGGCGCAGACATGTTTGCCAACTATCTGACGGCGCGGCGCAGCCGCATGGTGTGGAGCAGCGCGGCCAGTACGGCTGAAGTCGCGTTTATGGCTGCGCCGGATATCATCGCGATTGTGGTGGAAGATCCGCCAATCATCCCCGGCAACATCGTGTCCGGCTCGTTTGACACGCATCCATATGTCACCTGGTTCCAGATGACTAACCCGCGCAGCGGTGCGATGGAATGGTGTACGCCTCTCGGCAAGGACCGCACCGAGGTCAGGTTCAGCGATCTGCCCAACCCGGCGGGCTACATCAACAAGGTGGCGCTGCGGACCTTGGCGAACTGGTCACTGACCGGCGGCGGGGGCGTCACCATTTCCAATGTCTATTACCGCGACGAGGCCAGCGGGCAGGGCTGGGTATTCAATACAGGAAGCGGGCAGGGGCTCAATTCCTACATGGTCACGCAGCGGCATACGGTCTACCTGAAACTGTCCGGCGTACCGACAGGCGCCGCCATGACCATCGGCAACGCGACCGCCGGTGTTGCCCCAATCAGCTACACCTTCAACGACAAGACTTCGCGAGCGGGTGGCATCCAGGTCAACCACATTGGCCAGCGCCCTGACGACGCGCACAAATACGGCTATCTGGCCGCGCGCATTCCTGGCGCAGCCAATAGCGGCACCATGCAATTTGCCGCCGCGCCCTACAACATGACGACGTTCCATGTGCTGGATAGTACTAAGACGTCAGTCTATTCCAATTCCATTGTGCAGCGGGTTAGCTCGGCACTGACACCGGGCGAGGGATACGACAGCGGCATTGACGTGGCCGATCTTGGGCAGGGCTGGCGGATTACAGGTGTAACCAAGGGGGCATCAACCACGACTGTAACCTGCTCGGGCGGGCACGGCCTTGCGGTCAACGACCGAGTGCGGTTCTTTGGTATCAGTGGCATGACGCAACTGGAAAATCCGCCGGCTGTGCTGGCTGGAAGTAACTGGTTTGCGCCGATCATTACGCGCGTTGATGCCACCACCTTCGACATTGCGCTTAACTCTAGCGGGTTCACTAATTTCTCGGCCACTCCGGTAACAAGCGAGGCGCTCGGCGGCATAACCAATATGGTGTTCAAGTGTTTCAACACCAATCGCGCCGGCACTTACGTTTATGGGTTGGACTTCAGCGCGTGGACGCCAAGCAGTGGCGGGACGTATTACCTGCATATTCCCGGTTATGGCATCAGCGACCCGATGCAAATCACATCCAATGCATGGGCGCAGTCTACCGCCAAGCTGCATGAGGGCGTCTACACGTTGAGACACGGCATCGCTGTGACCAACTCGAGCGGCTATTCGCGCGGCGTGTCGCTCTACGATGGCGTTAACGGCGTCACCAATTATCGCAGCACATTGGTTGCTCTGTTCTGTACAGAGTGCGCGAGTTTCTACATTCCAACGCCGGCACCGGCACCGCCAACGGCAATAGGTTCGGGGCTCGGCGCTTACTACAACGCCGGCGCTGCGTTTACGTTTACGTCTCTGACTGTCTCCGGCTCGACCATTACCGCCACGACATCCGCGCCGCATGGAATAACCATCGGGCAGAGCATCGCCGTGCAAATGGTGGGGTCGGCACCGGCAACCTACCTCAATGGCACTGGCTCCATCTTGACGGCGTTAGCTACAGACAAGTTCACCTATACCGCTGTGGGCACCGCACCTGTCGCACCAGCTACAACACCCGGCATCGGAAGAAGTGGCTGGGTTACCAGCGTGCGCCATCCGGGCCGGGTTGCGCACCAGGATGCGGGCGACAATGACGAGCCGGGGATCGATCATTTCCCGGCTTGGAAGCTACTAGCGATGGTGTTTGGCAACATGGACAAGCCGTCGCGCTTTACGCCGTTCACGGTGCCGCTCAGTAGCGCCGTGCTGGATCCGACACTGTTTGCCGGTACCGATGCGCTGCCGCCGCTGTTCCATGAGATGTTCTGGTTTGCCGAGCCGTATCGCGTCAATCAAATGCCGGACGGTTCAGTGTGGGGAGGGCACAATATCGGGGCACAAAAGTTGCCGCCTTTGTTGCCTGAGTTTTCGTCGGCGATTGCTTCCTATCCGGAAACCATTGACAAGTACCGCGGGACGGACGCGGGCGGTGGGCTGACGGGGCAAACCGTTCACGCCTACATCTACGCGCGCGACCACCTGACAAATTTTCTCTATGCCGCCTATGCCGCGCAACTGGCGCAGATTGCATATGATTACACGCTGACGGCATTGGGCGATGCCTACAAAGCGTCGGCGATCGCGGCCTATGCGTGGGCCGATAATCTCATGACCGACCCGGTCGCGCGTGACGCCTATTACAAGGGGGAACTGAATTTACGGGACAAGGCCGGGTGGACCGAGGCGCAGTATCAGAACGCCATGATCGAGATCGACGGCTATCCGGGGGTGCTGAAGCGCGGCATGGTCGCCAAGGTAGACGCGGCTGGGTCGCTGTTCCGGCTGCTCGGTAGTACGACGGGGGCGGCGTATGGTGCGTTTATCACCAACCGGGCGTGTACGACTGCGACGGTAAGCAATGCCGGCACTGGTCACGCTGTCAACGATATCCTGACACTTGCCACCACAGGCGCCACAGGCGTGGTCAAGCCGATCAGGATATTGGTGACTGCCGTGGACGGGGGCGGCGGGATAACCGGGCGCTCCGTGTTGAATACTGGATCGTTCACGACGGCGCCGACACCCAATCCCATAGTGCAAGCGAGTTCTACGGGGTCCGGTATCAATGCCTCGTTTACGATCGCCACCCTGCCGATGCACAACAATATTGGGGAAGAACACATCGGTGGTTACGATTACTGCGTGACGACAGGAGCTAATGCCACCGCAAAATCAGATATTCAAACGCGATCGTCCGCCAATCCTCAACCCGCGTTGTGCATGGCATCAACGATGGGCTACATGGGGATGTTCTGGCGCGGTGGGTCGCCGGGTACGTCGGGGACTACAGAGCCAGCCGGTATGTTAGAGATGATACTGGCTCATTCGCATTATGCTTTTATCAACGGCAACACGGCGGCAAGAAGTTCGGAGTTTATAAAACTGATGCAGGCTGGCGCTAATTTCATCCATGGTGCAAACCTGGCGAATAAGGCGTACATCACCGGGATGGGTCCACGACCTTTCAGGATTGTCTTGCACGAAGATAGTTTCAAGTACGGCGCCAAGCCTATCCACGGCATCAATGTCATGGGGCATTTTGCCTGGGCGACATCATCGATGTTCAACAACTTCGCCGGCAGCACGGCGGCTTCTGATGGTCCGCTCAATTACAATTCGGACAACACAACAGGACTTTATGAAAGCTATGCCACGCCTGGCTCGGCCAAGATGTGGAACCCGTGGCGGGGGGCGTCGAGTTATTGGGAATGGTCGCCTGAGAATAAGGGCATCATTTACGCTTCCGAGTTCACCCAAATTCTGCAGGTGAGTTTACTGGCGATGGAACTGTACCTGCACGGCTGGGACGATAACGTCTAGCGCCATTTCCACACACCATAGGCCAGCCACGCCACCTTGGCGGCAAATGGCAGCGCAAGCAGGGCCACCAGCCAGGCCGGGATATTATCAAACATTTTTGTTTTCCATGGGACGGTAACGTCTGACTAGCGCGATCCCGGCAAAACCAAGGATCAGCATTGCCCAGGTCGATGGCTCTGGCACTGGCGCTGCGATCGAGAGATTGTCCGGCAGGGAGAATCCAACGGTGATATCGTTGACGATCCAGTTCTCGGAATATAACGCAGAAATGCCCACATAGATCGTCCGGTCGGTGTCCGAAATAGTGAACGTGTGGTCGAAAATTTCCGGGTAATGATAACCGGTGGAGCTTCTGACCTCATCAAATTGGGCATAGGAATTCTGGGTGCTGATGCCAGCCGTGGCTTGGTAACCGTTGTTCATGTAGTACTCAGGATATAGTTGGCGGATATCTACATACATCCAAGCCCCGATTTCGATAGGTTCCGGGATAGCTCCGTAGACCGTGAACTGATGCGGCCCGGTGAGGTAGTGGCTTTCAACCCATACAGCCTGGCTAGGGCCAGCCGACAGCAATGACGCCGCGAGCGCGCAGGCGGCGACCGATAAAAATCTCATTTGAATTTCCCCATGATGTGGCGACGGTTGGCTGGAATCCTGCCCCAGGTCAATCGGTGCTTAAGTTAATGTTAATGGTGTGGGTGTTAGGTGAGGGCGCCGATAAAAATTCCCTTTTGGCTTCAATGGGGCTGATTTTCCCTCACCTTGCCTATATCGCATTGATTTCATTATCATATTAGTAGAACTTCTTCCCCCACCAACGCCTAAAAACAGCATTGATATTGCTGTGAAATTTAGTCCAATTCCCTCACCTTCCCATGGGTGAGGGAATAGGCGTTCCGGTTTTGGACAGTTTTTCCATGTGCTCCGACGCCAACCTTTGACGGTCGGCGGCTCGGGTGTAGAGCGCGGCCATCTGCCCGCCTTCCCAGCCAAAGATCGCCTCCAGGGTCGCCACTGTGGCGCCGTTGTTCGCCGCGCGCGTTGCTGCGGCCTTGCGGATCCCGTGCGCCGACTTTCCGGGGATGCCGGCCTGGCGGCAGGCTCTCTTGAACAGCGTGCCGATCACCTCCTTGCGAAGCGGCTGGCCCTTCTTGCTGGCGATAATCGACAATTCCCCGATCGGCCCCGCCGCGATGGCGGCGGAAAGCTCCGGCAGCACCGGGATTGTCACCCTGGTGCCGGTCTTTTCCGTGTCGATCGTGATGACGCCGTTGCGGATGTGCTGCCGGCCGAGCCTGGCGGCGTCGCCGCGGCGCAGGCCGGTGAAGCAATAGACCGCGAACATGACACGCTCGCGGGTGCCGAGCGGCCAGCGGGCCTCGTACCGTTCCAGCTCCTCCTCAGTCCAGACCGGGAAGCCCTTTGTCTTGGGCTTGGCGACGCCGCGGCCGGCGGTCGGGTCGACGGCGACGTGCTGGGCCTTGACGGCCCACTTGAACATGCCGTGCAGGGTGTCGACAAAGTGTCGGGCGGCGTATGGCTTGCGGCGCTGGATGCCCTGCTCGATCGCCTTGCCGGTGATGGCAGACAGCGGCACGTTCCCGCCGGTTTTCAATACCTGCAGCATGATGCGTTCGCGCTGGCGGCGGGTGGCGAGCGACAGATCGGTCCAGACAGCAGTCTGTCGGTAGAGCATCCAGAGCCATTCCAGGCTGCCCTTGACGGCGCCCGCGGCGCGCTGGGGCGCCTCGCCCCGCAGGGCTGCCTGGTAGGCGGCCTCAAACTCCGGCGTCCCGTAGGCCGCCTTGATGCGGATCCTGGCGCCTTTACCGATGCGCACATACCAGACGGCCTTGCCGTGGCGGGTGACCTGGCGATGCAGGTGAGGCGGGCGGGGGCGGGGCATGGCCGGCATCACAGCACAACCTCCCGCTCGTTTTCAACAGGCTCGGGGGGCCGCTCCCCGTTCTCCACCACGATCGACCCGTCCGGCTTGACCGTCACGCTGCGCACGCGCAGGCCGGCGCTCTCGGCGGCTCTCACCGCCCGGCGAACCTGGGCCTGCGTGAAGGTGACGGCTCGGGTCATTCTGCGGCCTGCATCTCTCGTTGTTTCGCCTTTTCCTTGTCCATGATGTAAGAGCAGATCAATTCGATCTTGGTCTTGACCACCCACAGGTTGGCCTGCTCTGCGGCCACCTCGTCATAGGTGGCAGGGTTTGCTAGCCTCTCACCGATTGCACTTAACTGCCCGATCATCGTGTTAAGGGCCTGCGCTAGCGGCTCACGGTCTGGTGTCATTTGTCCTGCTCCGGTGCGAGGGCGGCGCGGGCTTTTCTTTTCATCAACTCAGCGGCAGACAACGGGCTTACGATGGGCGTGGCAGCAATCGTCCGCAGCGCCGCCTCCAGCGCCTCGATGCGGGCTAAGGCATTTTTCAATTCAAAACCCAGTTCTGCTTCGTTCATTTGTCTTGCTCTGGTGCGATGCCTAACCTTCCGCGCGCCTCACGAAACCACACCGTAGCTTCATCAGGCATAAAGCCACCCTTGTTCGCCAAGATGACTTCAATTTCGTGAACGCTCAGACCGCTGTTGCGGTACGGTTGATCAGCCATAATGGCGCGAAGGTTTGCGAAGCCGTTCGGCTCCTCCA
>Ga0193738_1000417_pt1 | contig 23010 bp, 19 predicted proteins | sample L2a1metaG_FD_144927 | JGI IMG/M metagenome (GOLD analysis project Ga0193738, IMG submission 144927) | Soil microbial communities from a riparian zone of the East river system, Colorado, United States - L2a1 | ecosystem: Environmental > Terrestrial > Soil > Riparian zone | place: USA: East River...
GTGTTTGTTTCTTGGTGGTGAACTGAACGCTTCCTGATAACAATGAATACTTGGTGTCTGCTTTTCCTAATTTGAAAGCGTATTGACCCCCAACGCCAAACATAAAACCAGTGGCGGGATTGGAACCGATGATTGGAATCAGCAGCACTGAACCCACACTGGTCGTATCGAGTACCTTTGGCGTCTTTTTTAAGGCAGTACGGAGCAGATCCCCCAGCTCTTTTTGAACGCATGTGGTATCAGTGGTGCCGGTTAATTCTTCTTGCGCGTGAGTCACATTCGCGATCAGTAGAAAAATGGCGACGTGGAGTGTTTTCCAAAAAGTTATTTTCGCGCGTATCTGCATTTTTAGAACATGTTCCGGAACATGTATCAGTAAATCTATCAGGAAGATTTGATAAGCGCATTACTTTGGGGAAACAAAAATCAAACGCGGAGCTCACGAAAAAAATGTACGGGACTAATTTAATGACCTCGGCCTTCGGGATGATGCGATAAAACATGCTTGTCCCTCACTATTTTATCCAGCACATCCTGGGTCCCGGCAGCTAACTCGTGGAGAAATTCATAACTAACGTTCTCTGGATCCATCCGTGCATAGAAATAATGTCGGATAATATTTAAAAATCCCAGAGCCGCTGAAGAATCCTCAGGTGCATCGCCGGTCCTCCTCCACAACAGAAGAAGTTCGCCGTTCACAATTCTTCCAGCCTCATCCACGTCTTCATCTAAATGTGCAGGTCGGCTCTTGACTAACAACTGGGATTCGACAAGGAAGAACGCCTTGTGCTTTACAATAAGAAGTAATAAATCCGGATCAATTTTTTGACACTTCGCTACTTCCGATGCGATAGTCGTTGCCAACCCAACGTGATAATAGAGCAGACGTTTAACGTAGCGTTCCATAGTTCCGAAGTAATGATAGAAGCCTGATTTATTAAGGTCAAGTATCTTGGCGACCCGCTCAACCTTGATTCCATCCATCCCTTCCGTTCCCAGTAGCTTATATCCTGTTTTTCTCCAAGTGTCGATCTTTGAAAGTGTCATAGCGCCAGGTAAAAGACGCTAATAAGTCTCAGACGTCATGGACGAGGTCGTTTAGCAAACTCACTGCAAAGACTTTTCTTTCACTTCTTTTCCCACAATTTTTTGTTGAATGCTATTCCAAACGTCCAAGCATCATACACGTCATCCTTGTTCTCATAAATAAGATTCAGCGCGATCTCAAAATTTTCCGTGATTTCGAAACTGTATTCGGTGCCTGCTTTCACCATGAAAAAATTTTTGTGGCTTTCAAATTCAAAGCCAGGGCCGAGATAAAAAGACCAATGTCGTAAGGCATGGTAGTGTATGACTGCCGCGATGGCAAATGGATTTGTTCGCTCTAGCGCAACGCCATGATCTTCGATCTCAAAACTTTGAAGTTTTATGTCACCCTGCAATGCAATGGACCAACGCGGACGAAAAAAATAATCGAAGTCGAAACCCCATGTAGGGATGATGGCCACTTTTTTATCACCCTCGGTCGCATTAGGCACATGTGAGTTGGCCATCATGACAGCACCACGGATCTTGGGTTTAAATTCCTCTACGACCGACTCTTGCGCGTAGGCATAGGGTGTTATAGCCACCAGCAATAGCAAAATGGTCCAAAATGTCCTCGTCAATATCATCGGTTCCGAGTTTGCGTTCATAAATTCTTGGTTAATTACGGTATTCTTAGGTTTTGGCCTTGAATATTTACTCAAAATCATGTAATGCAATCCTGTCTCGCCTTCCACCGGCCCAACCCGGGATGATCGCCGAACGCAGGCACTCCGTTTTAACCGTTACCTCAGGATCCCAAAGCACTTAAGCTACACTATTAAAGTAACGCAATACGCTCTTGATTTCATGGACGACCCCGGCTAGAAATTTATGACACTTCCGACCTATATTTATGATGGCCCGGAGCGCGCAATCGAGTTCGATGAAGAAGGAAGGGGTGGAATGAGATTTCTTGAAAAATTGAGAATTTAAACTTTATTTACCCTACATTATAATTGCTTTAAATTAGAGCCTGAAAAAATGATTTCGGAGCTTGATGTCCATTTTCGTACTTCTCTTTCGAAATCTTTAATTTGAACTTTAACGCCATTAAAATTATGAAGCAGGTCATTGTGATACTATGCGTTGTCGCCGGAAGTCATCTGGCTTTAGCACAGAATTCAACCCAGGGGACCCAACGAAGAAATACCATCAAGCTTGACATTACCTCTCATTACATGTATAGGAATGCACTCAATATATCCTACGAAAGAGTAACACTGCCAAACCAGTCTTTTGTTGTCACCGTGGGATACCAGGAGTTTCCCAAGGCGACTAGCCTGGGAACGAACGTGGGGGTTAAGTCGGAAGCAACCAGGAATGGTTACAAATATGGAGGGGAGTATCGTTTCTATCTGAAGAAGGAAAATAAATTTGCCGCTCCAAGAGGAGTATATCTCGGGCCGTATTTTGCCTTTAATGGATTCAACAATGAACGAATCATCGAGGTGGACAATAACGGTACGCTTGAACAGGCGACGCTCGATACAAAGTTGGGCATATTAAATGTAGGCTTTCAATTGGGTTATCAGTTTGTAATTAAGAACCGTTTCGTCATCGACCTGGTCTTCGTTGGCCCATCCATCTCCCATTACAAATACACGCTAGCCCTGGGAGGCAACTATACATTTGACAAAGAAGACATCACGAATGAAATTATCTTAGACCTCATCGATCGCTTTCCCATGCTAGACGAAGCTATTTCAGACGGCGAAGCTTCCGATAAAGGAAAACTGGATACATGGTCGTTCGGATACCGCTATCAACTTCACATTGGCTATCATTTCGGAAGGAGGAGATGAGCTGGTTCATGTCTTGCACGTCGACCTGCGCGCGGAGAGACTTGGACCTTAAGATCCGCAATGCTATTACTGCAAGTCTTCAGACTTGTTAGGTATCTGCTATCATTTAAGGCTTGCCAACAACGCCCTGGATTGGCAATCAATCCTTACCGCACGTTTGATAGTCGCTTATCGAATTGAAGCATTGCCAAATTCGAGGTTATTATTTTAATTATCCGCGTAAAAGAGACCCTCACAAATTTCAACGCCCAACGTCTTGGTTTTTCTAGCGGCAGCGTCTAGTTTAGTTACGTAGATCAAAAAACGGATCACCAGGAAAAATAAAACTCCACCTCTGACGAATCAATCAAATACCCGTGTGCGTTCGCTTATTATCTTCTTATTCATCGTGGCCTTCATTCTCAACGAAGTTGTAGCACAAGAGAAAATAGATTCTACTAAAACTTCCGTCACGAAAAAGGCTTGGCTTGCAGGATTGAAGTTGGTCTCTACAAATCCTACTGATACCATTGTTAACGTAGAAAGTATTGACAACTTTACTCCGTTTGCAGGAAAGACAATACGAAACATATATGTTGAGCGCATTGGATTTGAGAAATCTATTTACGATAGCGCAAAGAAAGTTTCTACTACAATTTCGAAAGTGGCAAACGCACTACATGTCAACACGCGTGAAAGAACTATCCGTCAGCATATTCTCTTTAAAAGATATCAACAGCTAAATCCTTACGAACTCGCCGACAATGAAAGATTTATCCGCGACAAAGATTTTATTCTGGATTGTCGCATAGTTGCCACACCAATTGAGGGCACAGACTCTGTGGATATAACTGTGATCACACGAGATGTCTTTAGCTTGGGAGCAACGATTGGTGGCAGCCTTCCGAGCGCTCCTAAAATTGGTTTGTTTGACGCGAACATTATGGGAAAGGCACAGCGGCTTCAGTTTACCGCGCTGATAGACCAGGACCGGTCACCAAAATTTGGATATTCAATATTATACCGTAAAAGCAGTCTTTTCGGAAGTCTGATAAACCTAGATTTAGAATATACACAAATCAACACGGGGCTAAGTGTTGGTGACGAACCCGAATTCGCTTATTTGGCTCGGATATATCGCCCATTGGTATCACCTTACCTCCGGCTTGCCGGTGGGCTGGAGGTCAGTCGCAACTGGTCTGACAATGTGTACAATGAGCCGGATAGCATTTTTCTTGATTATAAGTATAAGATCTTTAACAGCTGGCTCGGTTATAACATCGGCATAAAAAAAGCCGCCTCAGCTCGTGGCCGTCAATTTCTTGCGTTCCGTTATTTTGACGGTTACTATGTTGATGCTCCGCAATTGGAAGAAGACCAGGAAGAGCCACGGTACAACAGCGCTTATGGATATCTTTCAGAGTTTAGTTTTTACCGCCAAAATTATTACAAGACCCGTTATGTGTATGGCTTCGGTCGTACCGAAGACATTCCTTATGGAATCTCGTTTGGAGTAACCGGCGGTTATGTCCGGGAAGTCCAGATTGAAAGACCTTATGGGGCTCTCAAATTACGATACATGGTTGCTAACAAACGAGGCAGTTTCCATCGTTTTTTGCTTCAATCCGGAGGTTATCTCCGTCATAATAAGTTCGAAGATTTCATCATACAGGGAGGCGCAGCACACTACACCCGGGCATTGAATGTTAGTCGTTCTAAGTTCAGAGGATTCCTTTCGGCGGAATACACGCAAATCATAAACCGAACCGTTGGCAACTGGCTTAAAATGAGTAACAAATACATTCCCGGTTTCAGTGCGGACAGTGTGCAGGCAGACAGCCGCCTGCTATTTACCCTTCAAACCGTTCTCTACACACCTCGGGCAATTTTAGGATTTCGCATGGCTCCTTTTGCTCAGATCGACATGGTTTCAATAAAATGTGATGAGTGCGACTACCAACAAAATACATATTGGGGCCTAAGTGCGGGGTTAAGAACACGAAATGAAAACCTCATCTTTGGAACCATCGAGTTGAAAGCCACTTATATTCCCAAAGATGAATATGGCGAAAGCAAATTTGTCTTCGGCTTCAAACAAAATCTAAGGGTAAAAAACACCGGCATATTCGCAACTGCACCATCACTGATCAGATACAACCAGTAACTGCCAGTAAACTGAAATCTGTCGAGCGTCCTTCTTTTTTGATTGATTCGGTCTGCTTGTTAAAATAATATCTAAACGAAAATTTTTGTCACACGATCTTAACACAAAAAAAACACACCGTAACGGGTGGCCCTTTATGTTTTTTTGCAGAGGAGGAGGGTGTTTTATACGATTGTAAAGCCCCTAAGTCCCTGTTAGCTTAATCTCTTCGATTGGTCCTGAGCAACTTGAATTTCTTACTTTTTCCTTGAGACGAGACAACCACAACATACATTCCCTCGGATAAGCTCCGCGTGTCAATTCTTTCAGCACTGCCACCCGTCACATGATATTGTCCAACGACACTTCCACTCAACGAGTAAATCACAACGGTAGCGTTGGTGATCTCTGGAACTTCGACAACGATCTGATCCGATACGGGATTCGGATAAAGGTTAACAGACAAAGAGCCGGGTTCCTCGATGCCAGTGATAACATTAACCGTTATCGCGTTTGAGAAAGCAGATGACTTTTTATTCTTGAATCGCTTCACGCGATACTGATACGCCAGACCTTCTTCAAGACCATTGACAGATAACGATGATCCATTAACAACAACGCTTTCATATCCGGCAATGAAAGTTGCAAAGTTGTCATCTGAAAGCTGAACAATGCATGAATCGGTCCCAGGAACATTTGTCCAATTCGCTACAAATGAACTTGCCGTGACGTTTGTGGGAGGAAGAGCGTTTTGTGGAATAATGTCAGTAGTGTCTAGCGTTGTCAGGTATGGCGATGAATATGAATCGTTCGCGCCTTTGATTCGCACATGATACGGTGTGACCTCACTCAGACCCTTGAGTTCATAACTATGAACATTTGGAGGAACCATCGCTATCACGGAAAAGTTTGAAGCGTCTGGTGTCGACGACTCTACCACAATACGGTCGGCCCCTTCAAACTCGCCTTCCCACGACACTGCGATCGAAGAATCGGATAATACCTTACCATCGTAGTCAGTTGCGATGTGCTCTACAGGAAAAATGACTTTTGCTGCGCCCATGTATTGTTCCCCATAATTCGAAAATCGTCCGACCATATGCAAAATGTTATTACTGTAAGTAGCTCCGATGGCATATGAAAGCGAATCGTACGGAGTTTCCATTGGCACAACAGCGCCATCCTTATCAACAATTACAACTGCAGAAGATTTTGCGCCTTTATAGCTGCAGAAGAATCCACCTATTGCCAGCAGATCGTTCTTGAGCGCCTTGACAAAATACCCGGTTAGAAGGTCACCGCTTATAAAACTTCCAGTGAGATCAAACGATGTATCAATGTCTCCATTGGGTTTATATCTCTTGATAATTCTCTGAATATTAAAGTCAAGGAAATTACCAACGAACAAAATGTTATCATTGCCGTCAACTTCAAAATCGATGACGTTGCCGTCGACGTTCTTTAAGGTAAAAGTGTTATCAATAGAACCATCTGTATTCAAGCGCAAAAATCTCCGATGATCTGAAGGCCCGACGTTAAAATCACCCGAAATAATGATCTTACCGTCTGATTGTAGTGCGATGTCCCCTACGAATGAATTGGGGGGGATTGCATGTTGCTGTGGGCCGATCATCTTACCCGACTCATCGAGAATGACCAGCGATTGGCACGGGGTTCCGTTGTACTTATCGAATGTGCCGAGTACGTATATTTTTGAATCCTTGATCAATATTCTTGTTGCAGCTCCTTGGTAGGTCGAATAGCCGAGACCAGTTCCTACCTGAAAAGTGTTATCAATTTGGCCATCCGGAAGAAGGCGACCAAACGAAGGCGATAAATTCGCGAAGAGCTCCTGTCCGCCGACCAGAATCTTATCGTCAGACTGTACCGCTAGTGCAAAGACATATGCTCTATTCTGCTTCAAACTCGTTTCGCTTAGCTGTGGTTTAAAGGAGTTATCAACTGTGCCATCATGTGACAGACGTATCAACTTTGAACTATCATTCGCTGCGCCTAGAAACGAAAAAGCACCACCGACAATAAGCTTTCGGTTTGATTGCGATACCAGGGGAACAAACGAATTGACACCAGTTCTTGACACCGGCACTCTAAACGACCGATCCAAGCTGTAGTCGGCCTTTACCTTTGCGATAAGCTTGACGTAATTGATGTTATTGGCATTTCGAAAGCCACCGGTGACGAAAATATTCTGACTTCTATCTTCGGCGATTGCGTAAACCCCATTGTAATCGGGTATTAGAAGTGATCGGCTAAAAGTCCCGTTGCTATTCAATTCAACAGCACATCCTTGTTGTGAATCGAATATAGTGAAGTCACCGGCTAATGCAATCTTACCATTACTTCGAACGATCACGCTTAGAATTCCACCGTTGCCAGTATTGCCTGCCGTAAATGTATTGTCAAGCGTACCATTGGTATTATAGCGCTGTAAAGTTCCTGTTACTGAAAAGACCGGGCTGAACACGGTCGTATTCATAACAGCAATCACTTTATCGTCACCTTCCTTTGTGAAACTGCTAATGGTCTTGGACGCATCGACAGCAAAGTTGTAAGTATTATCCGCTGCGCCATTGGGCATCAGCCGGCGGATTGAGATATTGTCTCCAACATAAATTTTATCTCCGGCACCTACTATTACATGATGCTGTGGGCCAACATACACATCTGAAAATGAATTATCGTTTGAACCATCCTCGTTCAAACGACGCAATTGCTGATTGAATCCATCAATATTGGTAAGCACGATTACGTGGCCGGTTGATTGAATAGCTATGTCATATATCTTTCCCTGAACTTTTGCTTGAAAGGTTTCATCGACCGTTCCATCAGCATTCAATCGAGCTATCGGACTTGTTCGCTTGCCATTGAGATATTCAAATGAACCTTGGATAACAATTTTTCCATCGGGTAAAACAATGATCTTTTCTATCAGCCGATCAGTTGACACTTTTGTAAACTGTGACAGGCGCTTGCCCATAGCATCAACTTTAATGAGCGAACCGCATAGCTCATTTGCATAGTAGTTAATGTCGCCAAATACAAGATAGTTGTCATCGGTATGCTGGGCGATCTTCAAAGTATATGGCGTTTCCTTAAGGATTGGATTGTATCCAGTGGCGATCTTCTGTGCGCGACTTTGTGAGATGACAGTCAGAAACAGTACTGTGGCGATGAGGCGAGGTCTCATGATAGTTAACGGTTTAATTTAGCGTAAGGGGACGAACAACGGATTTATGGGGGAATAGTTGATCTGGTAACCTGTAAGTTATATATTTTCAACCGATTTCGGCATGGTGTAGGATGTGGTGACAAACGATCCAATTAACTCCACCCGTAATATTCCGCAACCGCATACTTGGCAATGGAGGAGGGATTACAACATGTGATCCCTTAATGGGGGAGTTGTCAAGCCAACAATACAACGGCCTTCGCTCCGCTTTTTGTTCGGTCTAATCCAACGCTCAAGACCGAAAAGAAAGTTGTGCTAATTCGGGACGAGTAGTCCGGTCTTGCTTCAGTTCTTAACCCAAACAAAAGCCACACCGTAACAGGTGTGGCCCTTTATATTTGTTTGCTTGCAGGGCTAAGTAGTCAAGAGCGAAACATTGTCTCTGACATTGCCGAACCAATTCATGGTGCTGGTGCTAGCCTATGTTGGTCAGCAACGCCTTAAATATTCATAAGCACTAATACACAGTTCTAAACAATAAATTATGGCAAAAAAACTCTCTATATTAATTACTCTGGCACTACTGGCCGCAGCCTGCAATCAAACCCCACCAAACAACACAACAACCGGCAGTACAGATACTGTCAAATCACCGGTATTCCGACCTGCCAACATCAAAGAACAAATGATTTACCAGCGAGCCATGGAAGCCGCCAACTGGGGTATGTCGGCTGTAAATTTCGACCTGATGGTTCAGGCAACTAAGAAAATTGGAGGCGACTACAACCAAATTACCATTTGGCCTGGATTGCTAGACTGGAAAAATCAAACCATCACACCCAATCCTGATGTGATTTATTTAATGCCTTTTGTAAATACGACAGACGTTGGCCCAATGGTATTGGAAATACCGCCAGCTGATAACGGTACTGTTGTGGGAAGTGTATGGACCGCTGGCAAATGGCTATTGATGATGTTGGCCCTGCCGGATTGGATAAGGGCAAAGGCGGAAAATACCTCATCTTACCCCCTGGTTATAAGGAAAAAATACCTGCGGGCTACCTCCCCATGCAGTCGGGGACTTATTTGGGTTATTCATTGCTTAGAATAGTGTTGAAAAGCGCTGATGAAAAAGGTGTTGCTGATGCTGTTGCCTATGGTAAGCGCATACAACTTTACCCTCTTTCTCAAGCTGGTAAATCGCCAAAAACGATCTGGGTGGATGCATCAGTTAAAGAATACAACTCACTGATCCCATACGATTTTAATTTCTATGAATCACTCAACCGGGTTATACAAGATGATATTTGGCTGACAAAAGATCAGGCAATGATAGATCCATTAAAATATATCGGGATTGAAAAGGGTAAACCGTTTAATCCAGATGCACGGACCAAGGAAATTCTCACATACGCAATCGGTGATGCGAAAGTGTGGTTTAAGAGTCGTTTCGAAGACATGTTCAGGAAACCTTTTTATGAAGGAACGAGTTAGACTTTTCCTGTTACAGAAGAATTTGGCGAAGGAGTAAAATCAAATTTTGCTAATCCGAACAGTTATCCCATTGATATGCGTGGGCTACTCTATACCTATATATTTTTCAGCGCAAAGCATGTGGGTGAAGGACAATTTTACCTCATGAACATTGTGGATAAAGACAGACAGACTTTTAAAGGAAGTGAGACTTACCGTTTGAATATTCCTGCTAATGTTCCTGTCCGTCAATATTGGTCAATAACAGTTTATGATGCTGCAACCCACGCTTTCATACGTAACTTCGATCGTTTTAACCGCTCTTCTCAAAGTCCAGGTATTCAAAAAAAATGCTGATGGTTCAGTTGATATTTATTTCGGGCCCAAAGCACCGGAAGGTAAAGAAGCTAATTGGGTCCCCACCAATCCAGATGGTACATTTGAACTGATGGCTCGTTTTTATGGTCCTGAAAAAACTTTCTACACCAAAACATGGAAGTTAAGTGATGTAGAAAAAGTGAAGTAAGAATTTGCCTGCCTTGTGTTGATAGACGAACTTCTTTAGAAAGATTATGAGGTCTAACCGAATCCGTGAGGGAATTATGATCTGAGTTAGGCTAACAGGGCTCACTAGTCCCCGGCGAGCTGGTTCCTTTCTACAGTTTGGCTTAAGACTACCTTTGCTTCAGTAAATATCTTACGGAGAAACTCGTATGTGAGGTTCTGCAGGCTTATGCGCCGATACACCATATCGCGCACAATGATGAAATAGCGAATGGCAAGGTCAGCATTGTCGTTAAATCCCAAGTAATCGTTCCACAAATCCCGTAGTATCGGCCCTTCCTTTTCATCAATCATTTCCGCCAGGTTGTAGTACGCCGGCTTGCTCTTTGTATGATAAAGCTGCACTTGAAAGATCATCGTCACTTTATGCTCCACGACCTTTTGAAAATACTCGGGATCGATTGTCTTGATATGTTTGATTTCGTCATAGAACATATCGCATTTTCGTTCATGCAGTCGAAGAAGTTCTGCGCAGTATACCTCCATATCACCGAAGTAATGATAGAAGCTGGACTTATTAAGCTGAAGCATTCGCGAGAGTCGTTCGATTTGAATACCATCAAGTCCTTCTTCTGCAAAAAGAGAATAGCCTTGCTCGGTCCATACCGAGGCGTGTTTTGCCTTGCTCATTGAGAGGGTTGTTTAAATAAAGGTAGACTTTTTTAAATATCTTTAAACGTTATCGTCCACCAATATTCATCAAACCCAGATCAAATAAGGCGATTATGTGTTATTGCGGTGGCAAAACTTGATAATTACGTAAAATTTAACCCTGGAATTCAGGGGTATAATCAATGATAAATGGACAAGATGATGGTGTAACTCTTGGGATATACCTGAAAAGGAACGTTACGACATTTGTTGTATAGATTTCTGTAGGGAGGATCGGAGTCCCGGAGACCGATGACTCTGATCTTTGGGAGGACGCCATTGTCCGCTTCTATGCGTAATTTATAGTGTACAATTTTAAAATCTCCGTTATTTCCAGGTAAGAAATTATATTACTCCGATCAGGCTGTAGGAAGAATCAAAGTTCCGGAAACTGATGACTTTGATTGGGATGGACGGTACCTTTTTAGGTCAATTTGCGACCCCCATTCACGTGGCCTATGGAAAAGATCCTTCGTAACAATCAGCTCTGCAAGCTTACTGATGAAAATGCAGCATAGTTCGTTATTAATGGTGTCCGTATAGTAGTGACTTTCAATGAAACCATAGACTTTCTCCTTTCCTGATTGCCTATCGATAAAGACCGAATATGGATGAAACAAGATGTAACTACCAAATGGTGTTGATCGTAGTCTAAATTTTACCTTTAAATTATCCCCGCTTGCCTGAATTATTCTGGTTGGTAGCGTTATACAATCTTCAATGAGTGTCATATTAATCTGAGTCTATTTTACTATAAATTAAGAAATCAAAAAAAAGATTCAACCTACTTCTTCTCCCAGAGTTTTTTATTAAACGCAATGCCAAAAGTAATGGCATCATATACCTCTTCCTTGTTTTCATAGATAAGGTTAAGGGCGATCTCAAAATCTTCAGTTATCTCAAAACTATATTCGGTGCCAACCTTTATCAGGAAAAAATTTTCATGTCGCTCGAATTCATAACCCGGTCCCGCATAAAATGACCAATGACGTAAAGCGTGATAGTGGAGCACCCCTGCAACGGCGATTGGATTTGTCCGTTCTAACAGTACACCATTATCCTCCACTTCGAAACTCTGAAATTTAATATCACCCTGCAAGGCAACTGACCATCGTGGATGGAAGAAATAATCCACATCAAAGCCCCAGGTGGGAATGATGGCAACTTTTTTCCCGCCCTCGGTAGCATTCGGTACATGGGAATTAGCCATCATAATCGCGCCCCTGATTTTGGGTTTATGTTCTTTGTTTTCTGTTTGCTGAGCGGTCACAAATTCTGCGACCGAAGTAATGAGGAGCAAAAGAAAAAGTTTTCTCATACGCTAAATTGTTGATCGGGATGAAATCAGCAATGACGTTTATTTGTCAATCGTGTTTACCATTTGTCTTGGTGATTCACTGCTTCAAAATTCAAAGCGTTAATCTTCTACATCAGGCGGATGTGAAATCGGTCCATGTTTTACGTGAGGTATGGTCCATTTTATGTTCAGTCTCCAAATATTATCGGTCCATACAGGGTTCAGGTCTTCGCTGTCTCTTTTCATTTGAATGTGATAGATCAGTTCCACTCTCCAATGCGGATCGATTATATACCCTAATCCTAATCGCTCCCGGAAACGGTCAAAATATCCTTTTTCGAACGTGTAGAAGAATTCAAAATCGGTAAGTGCATAAAGTGTTTTGGGTTGCCATGCATTTTTGCTCAGCGGAAGCTCAATACCTATCCTGTTCCGGAGACGGTTCTTTACGTTGTCTAAACTTTCATCATCAGCATAATGAAAAGAGCGATACTCGTAACGTGTCCAATTATAGATATTCAGGTGGTAATCATTGGGCAGATATACTTTGACACCGGCAAGTGGTCGGACTTCAGTATTGTCAAGGCCTTCTTTTGGTCGGCTGACTACAAGAAACGCACCTGCCATCACCTCCACAATCGGGTTGATCCTGTACGTAACTAAAAGAGGAGCTCCAACATAATAGTTTACTTGTTTGAGGTTGGGAATGTTTACATATCCCAAATACGTGGTGAGAAATATTTTTTTACTGACAGGATAAGTCGGTACAAAGGTGACACGATATTCGTTATTAATTTCTTCCTGCGCCATTGCAACATTTGGCATCAGGGGAGAAATGGCTATTGGCAGTATACAGGATATTAAAAAATACTTGAATGATCTTCTTTTATCGGTAAACGCCGAATCAAAAATTCGTCTCATAAAAAGCTGATTTGATTTAGGAGAATGTGCTTAAGTTCAGGTCTAAAGCAGCAATCATTTCTGACTGCTGCTTAAATAGTTCATGAAAAATCATTTCACCAGTTCGACCTCACCCGCTTTCCAACTTTTATCAAAGAAAGACTTCAGCGGGCTGTACAACCTCAATAACGCACACCATCCTTTGCCTGGCATGGTTTGAATCCAGTTGCCACGTTCTACCCCGCTTGGCTGAGTGGGGCCAAAATATACTGGTGGTAGATCCATCGGGATTCGCTTTTGCTTCGGGCGAAGGATAAGTTTGGCTGCCCGCACGCGGATAGAGCTGAGGCGTTTCCAGCATGGAGCGCGATTGATTGTCGTATACGGTAAACGACCAGAACCTGGCAGCAGGAATGTTGGGAGGCAGTGTTACCTTATAGGTCTTGCCTCCATCAAAGGGCACGTCTTTGTTATCGAGATAGACTGCAAGATATTGTGAGCCTACATTTTCGAGATACATGCACATCGCTGGCGTTATGCCTGTGGCCAGGTAGAAAAACCAGGTGCGTGCATTGAGCTTGCGTGCCCCATCGCTCGGACGATGCTTGAGGCCATCACTGGTAACTTCAGGCGGCGGCGTCATGAATTCAAAACCACCAGTAAAGAGCGAGTTCACCCAGTTGGAATTACCGCCATAATAATTAAATCCTTCTGCATCGCGCGCATTAAACGTTATGGCCCTGGCGGTGGCGTTGGCAACAGCAACTGCTTCCGTGAGGATTTTCTTCATTCTCGCATCGGGATCAAATGGCTTTCCTTTTACAATACCGATGGCCGCGCACTGTCCGGCTATCTCAGCATCAATGGCTCCTGCGGGTTGCGTCTGAATAACTTCATCGAGCATTTCAAAATAAGTATAGTCGGCAGGAGGAATGGTGCTCATTACTTTTCCTGTGCCATCTACAAATTTGGGCGCTGCCGCTGTGCTCAGCGGTCCCAGTGCTCCCTTCCCGGTCAAATAATTGCCGATGCTCGACCCAAGACCTCCGGGTACATAAGGATATATCTTAAGTGTTTTTTTTACCAATTCATCTACAGGTTTCGGATCATTGTTTTGAAGAAAGCAGCGGCCTAAAAATGAGGCCTGCCAAGTGTTGGAACGGTATATGAAATAACTTCCTTCGGGCAATGCACCATCGTAGGCGGGTGGAAGTATTATATATTTTCCACCTTCTCCCCGGTCAGGTCCTGGTAATCCAAAATCACCAATCCATTTCCAGGTCATGTCATCGAAAATACCCAGTGCTCCCGGAGGCGTTTCAACCACCAGGGGTCCTTTGGTAAGGTCGAGGTAACACCAAAAATAATACGTATCAGCATTGGCGGTGAGAAACAACGACTTTGAGCTCATCAAATTGGGAGTCACGATAACATCATTATCGTTAATACCTGCCTTGATAAATCCTTTTCGGAGGGCCAGTTGGTTTACCAACGGGTATCCCCCCATAAAGGCATTCACCGCATGTATGTAATCCAGCTCGTCATATAATTTTTGTGTTGTTGCAGCATCGGGCACACCGTCTTTAAAATTGAGCGTGCCTAACCTTGTTGTTTGGACTTTATCAAGCGTAGAGAATACCTTGCGCTCTGCGTCTGGGACTTGTCCATAGCATAGGGATGCCGTTGTTACTGCCAAGGACACCAATAAAATCTGTGTTGGCTGCAACCAACGTAGGGTACCGGTCTTTTTCATAGGATATTTGATTTGCGAGTAGTTAAAATAAATTTTCGTGTTAATTCTTAGATGAAGCGCGGTGCCGTTGGCCTGCTACTGATGATGGCCTCCCGGCATCGGAAGGGCCGAGACGTTCATCGACCAGGGAAACTTGTATTCTTCAAAGCCAGCAATTATTGGCGGAGGAAATGTAGCGTCAGCGAAGGAACCAACTTTTACACCGATCCGATCTGGATCGGCATCAACCAGATAATAAACAGTTGAACCGCATACAGGGCAGAAATGAAACGTTGTGCCACCATCAGCGCATGTACGGCCGGTTACCGTCGGCCCGCCTTTGCCTGGATACTTCCACACGTTAGATTTTCCTGCTATCGTAACCTCCTCACGAGGAAATCGTGCTTGTACACCGAACACGCTGCCCGTTTGCTTCTGACATAGATGGCACGTACATAAGGATCTTCGCTCGGGATCAGGACCTTTAGTGGTAACGGTGAGTTGACCACAAGCACACGAAGCTTTGCGGATTTTTACAGTCGTGTCCATTGTAGATTCTGCCTTGGTCAAGACCAAAGCGGATGCAGGGATAAAATCGGGAGAACCTTTAGGTGCCCGTACGTTAGCGCTAGTAATGATAAGGACCACTGCAAATGCGAGGGCCAGGAGTAGTGTAAAATGAAAGGGTTTCATCTTTTTATTATTTAGGTGAAAATTTGAAAGACAGATTCAGCTAGCTATCTTATTTCAGTAATTCTACATCAGGAATCTTCCATGTTCCATCAAACAGTCCCTCCTTAGGAGTATAGAAACGGAACATTGGGTAGTAGCCCTGACCAGCAACTGTTTCTATCCAATTGCTCTCCTTACCCGCTGGGGCCTTCGGTGAGAAATAAAGATCAATGGAGCCGTCTGAATTAATTTTCAACTTGTCGTAGGAAGAGCGGGCCGCATCGTTTGTCGGGTTCGGAAGCATGGAGCGGGTTGCTGTGCTATACAAGGTCATAGACCAAAAGGCAGCTGCGGGAACGTTAGGTGGAAGGTACAAGTGGTATGATTTAGCTCCGTCAAAGTGGTTGCCATTTTTATCTTTGAACGCCTGAATGTATGTTGAGCCCAGGCCGGCCTTCTTTACGCCTATGCCAGGCGTTGTGTAGATTGCTCCGTAGGTATAGTGCAACCGTTCATCTACCTGGCTGTAATACTCACTTTCCTGTTTGGGGTCTACCAGTGTGACCCAGTGCCAGTTCGCATCCGGAAATGCTTCAGCATCAGCAATGCGTTCATGTCCCTCAAAGAGCATCACCCTTCCCATCGCATCACCAATACGAGTGGCTTCTTCCAGGATTGCACGTTGACGAGCATCCGGTTTGAACGGTTTGCCTTTCTCGATGCCCAACGGTTTGAGCATCGCCATGTAAAAGCGGTCGCGCTCATCTACCGGGTTGTTGTTTATATATAGAGAGAGACGCTCCCAATATTCAAGTCCAGTGGGCGGAAGCGTATTGATCAGGGCTCCTGAGATTGACGTGAACTTGGTCGGTTTGGGATTGGCTGCATCGCTCAACGGATAAATTTTTGTTGCCCTCACCCTTTTTACAGCATCCTCTTTATCGTTGTTTATAAGGATGCCACGGATCATGATGTTGTAGTTGTTCATAGTTCCTTTAAGAACCGAGTAACCTGATTGAGGAACAGCACCGGTATAACCGGGTGGCAGCAGTAAAAATTTTCCTCCTTTGTCACCATACGGTCCGGGCAATCCAACATCGGTTACTGACCGCTGCCAGAAGTCGTCTATTAAACCAACGATGGCTCCAGGCGCGATATCGATGACAACGGGTCCGTGTTTACCCAGATCTAAATTTGCGAGGGCGTAAATCGTGATGTCGTTTGCTGTAAGCCAGAGAGACTTGGGGTCAACGAAATTATCTGCAATGCCCATATCGTTGAGCTCAGCGCCAAAAGCCCGTTTAGCCTCCATCATGATCGATTGAAACGAGACAGCCGGATAAGCCCACAAATAGGCTTGCACTGCGCGTTGGTAGTCAATTTCATCAAAGACTTTGCGGGTGGTCTCTGGAGTTGGATATCCGCGTTCAAATTTCAGCGCCCCTATCCGGGTCTCGACTGAAGATGGTGTAGGGATAAACTCGGGAGCAGCCTTTGATGTTTGCGCCCTAGCGCTCGTAATGGTAAGAGCTCCAGCAAATGTTGCGACTATGGCCAGTTTAAAATGTAAGGGTTTCATTTTTCTTCTTTTTTAGTTAAAAGTTTGATAGCGAAATTCAATCCGATCGATGATCCGCGAAAACGATCCTTCGCAGAAAACTCGTAGAAGTAGTGAAAGTTGAGCGCTGCATTCCACTTCACTTGTGTCAATCCTAATTGACCTCCTATTGCATGCACTCCATCTTTTGTTGGAGGGTTCAAGGCATCATCACCGGAATCGTTAGTGACTTGCCATGTGTCATAACCTGCTGGTCCAATTTCGAGTAAGAGCATTTGATCTCGTCGCAGTGGAAGGTATTGACTGATGCCCCAGTTGAATGAAAGATTCTGGCCTGGTGTGAGATCGTAATCTTTTTTGTTCCCATGTATTTCGTACGTAAATGCAGTGGCTACTTCCATGCGCCTGTCAGACCATGGATACCACGCAGAGGCTGCCTGTAGTTGATGTGTCCAAAAGCCAAGGCCGATATTATCAGCATTTTCGGCTGTAATCGACCCGCCTGCCGCCGGTAGCGTAAACGTTTCCGTGTTATACTTACCCACAGGGGCATAAAATCCATATGCAAATGCCGCATCAAAATGTTCTTTTGTCCATGTGAGCCACAGCGGTTCAATGTACAAGTCACCGGCACCAAACTGCTTCTCGTCTGTACTTCGGCCCGAGCCCGTGTAAATCGATAGCGATGCACCAACACTTGTATTGCTAAATGATGGCGATATGAAAGCGCCGTAATGTGCGCCAAGAATTTTCCAATTCGAAACCCACATTATAGTGGGCGCTAATACACCAACGTTCACGTCTACGCTTAAATCAAGGGTAGTGCCAGGCCCAGGTCCTGGATTGATCGTGATTGAATTTATTTCATTTCCCTCCGCGTCATTCAGTTGTGTCGTACTGTATTTATAAGAATACAACGCACCATACCATCCAGGCTCTGGCATTACAAAATCGCGTATACCCAACACGCCCGGGGCGAAGTGCCCGACTTCCGACTGTGCGTTGACAAGCGTTGGGCAACAGATGATGCCAGCAAGCAACCCAATAATGACGAAGTGTGTTTTCATATACTTACCTTAATTGAAGGGAATATTGGTCACCAAATGTTCGGGCACAATTGACCACAGCATCGACAGCTACAATTGTTACCTGCGATCTACATATCGAATGTCGAGGGCCGGTTAAGAATAAATTAGACGTTATCGTCTAAGTTCTATTAATATATTTTTTGACGTTGTGATTAAGATAGCGTTAGCTCCGAGACAGCAATACTATCACCGACTTAATATTGAGTCTTTAATTTCATCGGAGTCAAGATGATCGTACCGCGTTACTCGCCAACCAAATATGTATTTGGGTTCGTGGAGCCGGATTGAGATTTAAATAATTCAAAGGTATTAGCCTGCAAAATTTCTGTGGCGTTTGAGCCGGCCTCATTCTTCATTCTTTATTCCTCATTGCAGCTCCTAAACTCCTCGCTACTTACCTTGCAGCTCATACGCATGCATATTTGGCATCGCCTTGATTTCTTCAAGTAGACCATGAAGAAACTTATAACTGATGTTTTGGGCGTCGATCCGTGCATAAAAGTAATGCCTGATAATATCCACAGTTGCAAGTGCCCCCTTCAAGTCGTTGATTGGTTCATTATGCCTTCGCCACAATGCAACTACTGCATCTGCGATAATCCGACCAGCTTCTGTTGTATCAAAAGTAGACTTCAGAGGTTTTCCCTTTAACAACAATTGCGCTTCGACCAGAAAGAAAATCTTTTCCTTAACGATCACCATTAAAAGGTCCGGGTCTATTTTTTCACAGTGTTGTATCTCATCATCAACAATTTTTGCCCTGCCCATATGATATTTGACCAACTGTTTAAAATATTCTTCCCTGGTACCGAAATAATGATAAAATCCCGATTTGTTTGCTTTGAGCGTCTTTGCCAACTTCTCAATGTTAATTCCATCAAGTTCGTCAGTAGCGAGAAGCTGATAGCCGGCTTTAATCCATTTTTCAAGTTTTGACATCATTCCGTTAAAATAATAGAACGACTCTTTTGATTTTAGACGAGATCGTTCAAATGTATAGGGCTAAAGGGTATAAGGTACGAGGGGATAGGGGTTTGTTCGTCTACGGCGAGTTGCATTTAGTTTTTCTGCTCGTGCTGCTCGTGGTGACCAAAAGAGGCCGCTTGTACTATCAAAAATTTCCGATTTTTCAACGTATCAAAATGGCGGCATTGAGTTAGTGTTGACATGTTCTGCTATAACATAAGGGTGTTATCCAAGCGAACTTTTTTGAATTATGAACGAAGCCGTCCAACGAAATTGAACGACGTCGTCTAATAATAAATTCATGCGCAATGTAGATTCGTTCACTGTTCAAGAAAAACCAAAAAAACCTCTTATATGATACGCAGTCTTAATATTGTGATGTGTATTGTGCGCACTTATCTTCAGGTGTGTCAAAAATCAATCCTGACGCGTGCTTTACACCTCGATCCTGTACATGTTATCAAACCGAACTGCACGGCCGTCACCAGGCATCCCGTGTGCAAATTGATAGTGTGTAGTCTTCCATTACTGTTTGCCGTTTTCCTAAGTCCAAGAGATGCCATCGCGCAGTTAGAGGCCCTTGCAAACGTAGATTCCATTGCGCAGGATTCTGAAAAGAAGACCCATTTTTTGATAGAACCGTATTTTATGGCGCCAACTATGAAAGGCGACATCGGAGTTCGGCAGTTGCCCCCAGGCAGTGTGGACGCCGATGCAGGAGATATCTTCGGCCAACTCAAGTTTGGTGCAATGGCCTACATTGAAGTTAACTATGACAATAAATGGGCAGTCAGCACAGATTTTCTGTTTATGCACTTAGAGTCGGATGTCAAACCCAATGCCTTAGTTACCGGTGGTACGGCCTCAGTAAAACAGTTGGCATTCGAATTTGCGGGATTATGGCGGATAGCCCCATGGTTTGAAGCCGGGGTTGGGGGCAGAGTGATCGACATGAAGTTAGACGTTGATCTGAGTACTGTTTCGGGCGATCGGAGTGGCGACCGCCGCAGGACCTGGGCGGATCCGATCATCATCGTCCGTTCGCAAGGAAAGATTCAAGACAGGTTGCTGTTGCAGTTTCGCGGCGACATTGGTGGCTTTGGTATCGCCTCGGATCTTACCTGGCAGATTCAGGCAAATGTCGGTTATCAATTTTCAAAACTGGTTAATGCATCTATCGGCTATCGCGTGCTCGATGTAAAATACGAGGAAGGTTCTGGCGACGAACACTTCCTGTACGACATGGCTACTTCCGGCCCGGTACTCCGCGTAGGTTTCAGTTGGGAATAAAAGTTTACAGTTAACAGCCCAACGGACGAGCAATAAAAGAAATAGCAGCGCAGCATCAACTTACTTTCGTGTCAACATCTTGAGCATAAATGTCACTGTTTTAGTCCCTACCTTAGTGTGAGTGGCGGACTTGCTTTAAGTAATCACGGTCAACATCATACTTTAACCCGTTCTTTCAAATGAATCTATAAAGTCCCAACAAATGCAACCTGATAATAACCCCCGATGGTTCACTGTGACAGCCTGCCTGTTGGTATTGAATCTGCTCCTGCCTTTTTTTGTGACTGCGCAGGACATCACTTTTGACACCACGTCGACCAAAAATTCGCACCAGGAAGAAGACCTGGGAACTTACTTTAGGCGCATCCGTCATAAACCAGTTGATACCACAAAAACTAAAACACCAAAGGTGGCTATTTTACCCTCCTTTGGCTACAATCCGAGTTTAGGGGCAATCATTGGAGCAAAGGTGTCGGGCGTTAAACAATTGGGAGATCCGAAAAATACTCACCTTTCTGCCTTTGGTTTGGAATTTCTTTTAACCTCAAAGAAGGTTATCTCTGTACAAGCCCGTCATAATATTTTTAAGGCCGCTAATAAATGGAATTTCCAGGGCAACTGGCAATTTTCAAAATTTTTAGTAGCCGATTATGGAATAGGTACAGGTAATAATTATATAACCAAGGGTGACAGTGTTTTTCCTACCAGGTTTAACTATATCCGATTGATGGAAGGGGCATATAGAAGAATAGCCAAAGACCTCTATGCAGGAATAGGTGTCGCGTTTAATATCCGTACAAAGATCGATGACGAGAGACTTGAAGCGTTATCCAGTACGCCACATCAACGGTATAGCGAACGAAATGGGTTTGATCCCACTAAGTATTCTTGTAATGGACTCCTGTTTGGATTTCAATATGATACCCGAGATCATCCTTTACGGTCTTATAGTGGTGCGCACATTGAATTAGTGTTACGATATAACCCGGAGTGGCTGGGAAGCTCGAAAAATTCAACGCAATGGTACTACGATATCAGAAAATATATAGGGCTTAGCAAAAGAAACCCGGCACATGTATTGGCATTGTGGTCCACTGCATCCTTCATATTGAATGGCGCAATACCCTATCTTGAATTACCAGCAACCGGTTCGGACATGTATAACAGGTCAGGCCGCGGCTATACGATTAGCAGGTTTAAAGGCCCCTCTTTTGCATATGGTGAAACAGAGTACCGTTTCCCGATTACGCCTAACAAATTATTGAGCGGGGTTGCTTTTATTAATGTACAGACCGCTTCTGACGATCTCGGAAAAAAAATATTTGAGTATTGGGAGCCAGGTGGTGGAGCCGGACTAAGGATCCTTCTGCAAAAGAAAAGCCGAACCGTTATCTGTGTGGATTATGCAGTGGGTAAGCACGAATCAAGCGGAATTTTCTTTGGATTGAATGAAGCGTTTTGACACGGGTTCAATGTAAAATTTATTGATGTTCTTATTATTTCCCGGCAAGTTGTTGCCACCATTATACGAAAACCGAGTTTTTAAACTCAATATTCTCTTATCCAATGACCATGAAAAAAATAATCCTCTCAACGCTTTTTACGCTTAGCTTAATCACCGCGTTAGCCCAGTCAGATACGACCACCCAAAAGCCGGATTCGATCTCGAAATTTAATTCATTCAATAAAAAAGCTGAGAAATTTTTTAAGGTCTGTCCTGTGCCGCTGATATCGTACTCTACGGATGCCGGTCAGGTTTTTGGTCTGGCCAAGTTCAACACTTTTCACACCTCAAAAAAAGATACCATTTCAAGACCCTCTAAAATATCCGAGGTTTTTACCATCTCTACGAAGGGAAGAATAAATGCTTCCGTTTCAAACGATTTGATTTTTAAGGAAGACAAATACATGTTCTTAAGCTATTTCAATTTCAAGAAACAACCGGAATATATCTTGGGTATTGGTAACGAGGTATCCCGGGACGATGTGGAGCAGGTGACTACCAATCGAATAAAATTTGCAACTACTGCGCTCCGCCAAGTGAAGAAACACTTTTATGCGGGTATTGGCCTTGATATTGCCAATTATTTTGACATAGCAACCGACTCCAATAGTTATTTAGTAGCCAATGATGTTACAGGACTCGCTGGCGGAACTGATTTTGGTATTGGTCTGGCCGGAGCATTAGACAGTCGCGACAACCGATACAATGCTTCCAAGGGTTCGTTGATCCTTACCACATTGGTTTTTTATTCGACAGCACTCGGAAGTGCATATCAATTCAACAAGTTTGACTTAGACTTGCGGAAATATGTTAAGCCCTGGAAAAATCTTAAACATGTTATCGCAGTGCAAGCCACAACCACCTACACCGAAGGTGATGTTCCATACTATGATCTCGCACAACTTGGCGGTGAAGATAAAATGAGAGGATATTATAAAGGTGCCATTCGCGACAAGGTGTTAGTAGACGGACAGATTGAATACCGTATGCCGATTTGGAATATATTTGGTATAGTAGGATGGGTAGCAACCGGGCGTGTGGGAACAGGCTATGATGATTTGGCGCTTAGTGGATTTCGAATGTCGTATGGTGGCGGTGTACGGATACGCGTCGAT
>Ga0193738_1000418_pt1 | contig 22978 bp, 16 predicted proteins | sample L2a1metaG_FD_144927 | JGI IMG/M metagenome (GOLD analysis project Ga0193738, IMG submission 144927) | Soil microbial communities from a riparian zone of the East river system, Colorado, United States - L2a1 | ecosystem: Environmental > Terrestrial > Soil > Riparian zone | place: USA: East River...
ACGCAGTCTCGCGAGTCCGTACCCTAGCACTAATATCCATCCGAGGATTACTGTCGTTGAAATAACGTCTAAGATCATTCCGACCACTGGCAAAATGGTCTCGACTATACTCTCGATCAAACTCAAGGAGATAAGGGTAACGAATATTTCCCAGTGCTTTGCTTTAAAAACGGTCGCAAGAATTTTTTCAAACATTCGTCAAACCTTCTTCATTCACAGTTGGTATCAAAGCGTCACTTCTTACTCTTCAACGGCAGTGTAAACCAATGAAAACCATCCTTTGCAATCAGAGCCTCGGCTATCTCAGGACCCCATGCATCAGCCGGATAGTTGGGGAAGTTAAGACTCTTTTTCTTCTCCCACGTCGTAAGTATAGGCATTAACAGCTCCCAGGCTGCTTCAACCTGGTCACCGCGCATGAACAGTGTTTGATCGCCAAGCATTGTATCAAGTAAAAGCGTTTCGTACGCTTCGGGCGATTCTACCTTGTACGCACCGCTGTAATCAAATACCAGATCTACCGGATTGAGCACCATATCCAATCCTGGTCGTTTTCCCTGCACCTGAATACGAATGCTCATTTCTGGTTGAATGCTTATGATCAAACGGTTTTGCTGCCATCCTTCACTTGCTTCAGTGGGGAAAATAAGATGAGGCACGTCTTTAAATTGAATGCTGATCACCGAGGAAGTCTGATGCATCCGCTTTCCAGTACGGAGATAAAAGGGTACGCCGTGCCATCGCCAGTTGTCAACAAAGAATTTAATTGCTGCAAAAGTTTCTGTATTCGAATCAGGATCCACTCCCTCTTCTTCCCGGTAGCCTGGAACTTCTTTCCCTTCCATCCAACCCCTGCCATACTGGCCACGGACCGCATTTTTCTGTATGTCTCGTGTTTCAAACTTCCGTATCGCCCGCAGCACATCCACTTTCCGGTTCCTCACCTCATCGGCCTGAAAGCTGACAGGAGGTTCCATCGCAATTAGACATACCAGTTGAAGGATATGATTTTGCACCATATCCCGCAATGCACCTGCGTCATCATAATAACCCCCTCGATCGCCAACACCCAACTGTTCTGTAACAGATACCTGGACGTGATCGATGTGATTTCTGTTCCAGATCGGCTCCAGTATAGAGTTGGCAAACCGAAAAGCAAGTATGTTTTGAACCGTTTCCTTGCCGAGATAATGATCAATCCGATATATCTGACTTTCTGAGAAGATACCTTTCAGCAAGGCGTTCAACGTCCGTGCTGATTCAAGATCGTTTCCAAACGGCTTTTCGATAACTATCCTTGATCGTGTGAGGCTATCTGCCAGATGATATTTCGAAAGATTCTCGGCAATGGGTGCAAAGAAACGAGGCGCTACCGCCAGATAATAGATGATACACGGTTCCGTATTCCATTCAGCCGCCGCTTTTTTAATGCTTGCGCCCATTTCTTCGTAGGTTTTGTCTTGCTCAATATCAGAAACGATAAATCCGACATTTGCTGCAAATGTTTTCCATTTCGCGGCGTCTGCTTTACCACGCCGTGAATAGTTATTAACTCCCTCCAACATCGCTTTTCGGAAGTCATCATCACTTTGTTGCGTGCGACCCAGTCCAATAACTTTGAACCGATCTGGCATCCATCCGTCAAGGAACAGGTTGTACAGCGCAGGCAATAACTTTCGTGACGTTAAGTCACCCGTGGCACCGAAAATAAAAAATACGATGGACTGATCGTTCTTCATGGGTCTTTATAAAAATGTTACGGAATGTTTATTTCGCAAACCATTGGGTATGGAATACTCCCTCCTTGCCAATGCGTTCATAAGTATGCGCTCCAAAATAATCGCGCTGTGCCTGAATCAGGTTTGATGGCATCCGCCCGCTTCTGAACGTGTCGAAATAGCTAAGGGCTGCTGTAAACGCGGGTATCGCAATTCCGGAAGAAACAGCAGCAGCCACAACGGTACGAGCATCCGAAATCACACTGTTGACTTTGTCCTGAACGCCGCTATCCAACAACAGGTGGGTAAGAGTGTTATCTTTTTTATAAGCCTGATAAATATCCTCGAGAAAAACCGACCGTATTATACATCCTCCCCTCCAAACCAACGCTATCTTGTCCATTTTCAGGTTATACTTAAACTCCTTCGACGCTTCCGACAACAAAAACATTCCTTGCGCATAAGCGATGATGGTTGAGAAATAGAGCGCCCCTTCAATGGATTTCAGAAACTCATCTGGTGAAGATTTAATCGCTTCCGTTCCTTTGTACATCGTTGCAGCTTTCGTGCGAAGCGACTTGTATTTCGATAGATCACGCATAGACACTGCGGTATCGATCAGCGTGGTCGGTGACTGAAGGTCCATCGCCACCTGCGACGTCCATTTACCCGTGCCTTTTGATCGCGCTTCATCCTTGATATCCTCCAATAATAAATGATCCACACCCTTCTCCTTGAATGCAAAAATATCCCTGGTGATCTCTACCAGAAATGACTGTAGCCTTCCTTCGTTCCATGTTTTAAAAGCTGAGTGCATTTTTTCATCTGAAAGCTTCAACCCGGTCTTCATTAACTCGTACGTCTCAGCTAACAGCTGCATGATGCCGTATTCAATTCCATTGTGAACCATTTTTACAAAATGTCCCGACGCACCGGGACCGATATACGTCACGCAAGGTTCGCCTTTCACTTTTGCCGCAACCGACTCGAGAACCGATTGAACAACCTGGTATGCTTTCTCATCGCCACCCGGCATCATACTTGGACCTTTGCGTGCGCCTTCCTCGCCTCCGGAGATCCCCATTCCAAAAAAGTGAAGCTTCTTTCCTTTCAGTTCCTCTACCCTTCTGTTCGTATCTGTGAAATGTGAATTACCTCCATCAATCAGCAGGTCTCCTTCGTCGAGCAATGGAGCAATCTCAGCAATCACCTGATCAACAATCTTTCCGGCAGGGACAAGCATCATAATAGCACGAGGCTTTTTCAGGCTCTCTACAAATTCATTTACTGAATGGAATCCTTTTACATTTTCCTTACTGAATTCTTTGATCAATAAGTCTATTTTACTTTGATCCTTATCATGACCAGCAACTTTGTAGCCGTGATCAGCCATGTTCAAAAGTAAATTGCGGCCCATGGTACCAAGGCCGATCATTCCTAATACGTAGTCTTTCATCGTTAATCGTTAATCGTTATCCGTTAATCGTGGTGTGTGAGGGGGTGTGGGTTTGCTCACCGCAAAGACGCAAAGTGGCCGCAGGGAATGCATTAACCTTGCGAAACCTTGCGTTCCTTGCGTCTTTGCGGTGAATAGTCTGGACACTCACATACTAAGCGCACTCACTCAATTCGTCCTACACTCCACCTTTCTCTACATTCTTAACTTTATTCAGTCTTCGCACGTGTCGCTCGCCTCCAATAAATTTTGCTTTCAAAAAATCGATGATCAATTCTTCTGCGAGTTTGCTGCCAATAACCCTTCCACCAAGGCATATCAAGTTCATATCGTCATCTTCAACACCCTGGTGTGCCGAGAATGAATCGACGATCAATGCAGCACGAACGCCATGAATTTTATTGGCGGCGATCGAAGCTCCAACGCCACTGCCGCAGATTGCGATACCTCGTTCACTTTCTCCGGAAGCAACTGACCTCGCAAGAGGAATAACAAAATCTGGAAAATCGTCGGCATCATCCAACGCATGCGCACCAAAATCTTTCACATCGTAACCCAAGGATATTAACCACGCTTTGATGCTTTCCTTCAGGTAAAATCCACCATGGTCCGCAGCGATGCCGATCTTCATTCAGGGTTCTTTTTAGACAGAGCTGTAATTTAGAGATAACGGGTTAATTATTCTTCCAAAGATCTATGTTAATTTGTACATCATCATCCCGTATGAAACGCAATCTCATCAGGAGTACAGTCCTCTTAGTCCTTTACGCGCCTGTCATCCTTTCCTGCAAAAAGGACGATCAATCGTATTCGACATGGTCCGTGTACCGTGGCGATTTGGGTAACTCTGCCTATTCGTCACTTGATCAGATCAATACGAACAATGTGAACCAACTGGAAGTAGCATGGACGTATCATACAGGCGACGCCGAAACAGGCAACCGCTCGGCTATTCAATGCAACCCTATCGTTGTTAATGGTAAGATGTACGTTACATCTCCCAAGCTGAAGCTGATAGCACTCGATGCTTCAACTGGAAGTGAGCTATGGAAATTTGATCCGTTCGACAGTATTGAAGCGACCGGAGTCAATCGTGGTGTTACCTATTGGGAGGAAAACACTGATAAAAGAATTTATTTCTCTGCTGGCCCTTATCTCTATGCTGTTAACGCTGACGACGGAACTCTAGTCTTATCCTTTGGCAATAAGGGAAAGGTGGATCTGCGTGAAGGATTAGGGAGAGAGTCGTCAAAACTTGCCGTATGGGCAACAACGCCGGGCGTTATTTATAAAGGACTACTTATCCAGGGTACTGCATTAGGCGAAGGCTACGATGCTGCTCCCGGATTTATAAGGGCCTATGATGTAAAGACCGGAAAGATTATTTGGACATTTCACACCATTCCCCAGCCTGGTGAATTCGGATACGACACCTGGTCAGAAAATGCATACAGGGAAGTAGGTGGTACCAACAATTGGGCTGGAATGAGCCTTGATGAAAAGCGTGGGATCGTCTATGCACCCACTGGATCACCAGCTTTCGACTTTTATGGTGGTAATCGCAAGGGCAAAAATCTCTTCGGCAATTGCTTGCTTGCAATCGACGCGGGTACTGGAAAACTAAAGTGGCATTATCAACTGGTTCATCATGATCTGTGGGATTATGACCTGCCAGCACCGCCAAACCTTTTCACCATGCAACTTGACGGAAAAAAAATCGATGCCGTGGCACAGGTAACGAAGATGGGGATGGTATTTGTATTTGACCGCGAAACAGGCGAACCAATTTTTCCGATTGAAGAAAGACCTGTTCCTTCGTCAAGTCTGCTAGGCGAAGAAGTCTGGCCGACACAACCTTTTCCAACGAAGCCTGTTCCATTTGTCCGACATGTTCTTTCAGAAAATGACATTACTGATATTACACCGGAGTCAACCGCTTTTATAAAGGAGAAGCTCAACGGTGCAAAGATTGGGACCATATATAACCCACCCGGAACTGAAGGTGTTCTTCAATTTCCTGGAACGCGAGGCGGCGCAGAGTGGGGAGGTGCGTCAGTCGATCCGCAGCATGGCATCATGTACGTCAATGCGAACGAGATAGCTATGCTAATTAAGATGAAACAGTTGGACATCAACGAGGAGGAAACAGAGTTAGCAGCGTTGGGTCAACGGGTTTATACTCTTAATAACTGTACCATGTGCCACGGTGCAGACAGGGCGGGAACAAATGTGTTTCCGAATCTCAAAGATCTTGCAAAACGGACCAATGAAAAACAGGTAGCCACCCTGTTGAAATCGGGCAAGGGACAAATGCCTGCATTTCCCAATCTTTCCGACAAGGAACTTGACGGGTTGATTGCATTTCTTTTTGCGAAAACTACCAACGCGGCAACTAAACCCGAATCAAAAGAGGTCTCTAAAGGATCCACATACCGTTATGTTCACGATGGATGGAACGTGTTGCTGGATCAATCCGGCTATCCAGGATTGAAGCCTCCGTGGGGAACGCTTAATGCCATCGACCTAAATAAAGGAGAGATTCTTTGGCAAGTTCCACTTGGAGAATATCCTGAATTGACGCAGAAGGGAATACCCACAACCGGCACACATAACCTTGGGGGCCCAGCAGTAACAGCCGGCGGTCTTGTGTTTATCGGAGCAACGAAAGATGAAAACTTCCGGGCATTCGATAAGGCGACAGGAAAGATCGTCTGGACTTACAAACTGCCAGCAGGCGGATACGCCACTCCGAGTGTTTACGAAATTGCGGGTAAGCAGTACGTTGTAATCGCCGCCGGAGGTGGAGGGAAAGTCGGCTCACCCTCCGGCGATGCTTACGTGGCGTTCACATTGAAAGACTAATAAAATCAGCTCTTACTCTGAAGGATCTGGGCAGCGTGCTCCTTAGTATCAACCTTATCCACAATGTCGGTGATGACGCCGTTGCTATCAATAATGAATGTTGTTCGGGCTGTTCCCATGAATTTCTTTCCGTCGCGTTCCTTCTCTACCCAAACGCCGTATTTCTGTGTTATTGACTTATCGGTGTCGGCGATCAATGTGAATGGAAGATTATATTTTTCTCTGAATTCGCGGTGGGATGCTTCATCATCCGTGCTAACGCCGAGAATTGTGTATCCTTCCGCTGTAAGCTTGTCCATGTTGTCACGAAGGTTACATGCTTGCGCTGTACAGCCAGGAGTTTGATCTTTCGGATAGAAATACAGGACCACTTTCTTCCCTTTCAAATCGGAAAGGCTGATCTTTTTTCCATCCTGGTCTTTACCCGTAAAGTCTGGAGCTTTATCACCGATCTTAAGCGCTAATTGACCGTATACTGTTGTCAGACCGACTGCGGCGAGGCAACAAAGGATTAAAAGGAGTTTCATATAATATTAGTTGGGGTTATAAAATTGTTCGTTACTGTTCGTGGTGTGTAAGTAGAGTGTGTGCCATTTCGCGCCGATGATGGATTTGCGAAATCTAACTCGTGCCCAGTGGCGCGGATTCTGGTGTGCGCCCAGCCTAAAGGCTGGGGTTATTAATCAAATCAGCGTACTTAATTTGACTTGGTGCATTCCACAGGAATACACAAACCAAAATTAACCTTTAAATTTATACAGTATCCCTCACAAATTACAGGGAAGGGACGTTTTTGTCCGTCTTATAGGTGAAGCGTTTACATGAAAGGAAAGCTAGATTTTTCAAAGGACGGGGACGCATTCGGAATTCTTGAATTTTAGATCACATACCTCTAAATAGTAACGTAACAATCCACTACCATGCAAGCCAACAGACGCAAATTCATAAAACAATCCCTCACGACAGCGGCCGGGCTCGCTGCAAGCGCAATTCCAGGCCACGCAGAAGCCGCTTATGCGCTATCAAATCGCCCCGTGTACAGTGAACAAAGATCAAAACCTGCATCGAGACCCACTGCTTCCATAAAGTTTTCTGTCGTCGGGCTCAACCATGGTCATATCTATGGACAAACAGAAGCAGTGATCCGCGGTGGCGGTGAGTTGGTATCATTCTACGCGAAGGAACCGGACCTTGCGGCAGCATTTACAAAAAGGTATCCGAACGCGAAACTTGCAAAAAGCGAAAAAGAGATCCTCGAGGACAAGTCCATTCAATTGGTAGTCAGTGCATCGATTCCCATTGATCGCGCGCCCCTGGGTATTGAAGTCATGAAGCATGGCAAAGATTTTATGGTTGACAAGCCCGGCATTATCACACTGAAACAACTTGAAGAAGTACGAAAAGTGCAGAAGGAAACAAAAAGAATCTACTCCATCATGTACAGCGAGCGGCTTGAGAATAGGGCTACCGTTAAGGCCGGCGAGCTTATAAAAGAAGGAGCTATCGGAAAAGTGATACAGACGATCGGCCTGGGCCCGCACCGTATGAACATTAAATCTCGTCCAGAATGGTTTTTCAAGAACAACTTGTATGGAGGAATCCTCTGTGACATCGGATCACATCAGTTCGACCAGTTCCTGTTTTTTACAGGCTCCACACAGGCATCCATAGTAGCCTCACAGGTTGGGAACGTACACTATCCACAATATCCCGAATTTGAGGATTTTGGAGATGTGATGCTTCGCGGCAACGAGGGGGCTGGATACGTTCGTGTCGATTGGTTTACTCCCGATGGACTTAACACCTGGGGCGATGGTCGACTTACTATCCTGGGAACCGATGGATTTATCGAACTCCGCAAGAACTGTGATATTGGAGGACGTGAGGGAGGTAATCACCTTTTCCTTGTCAATCAAAAAGAAACCCGGTACGTCGACTGCAAAGAAGTGCAATTAACATTTGGTGAACAACTCGTGAGTGACGTTGTCAATCGCACTGAAACGGCGATGAGCCAGACGCATTGCTTCCTCGCCACAGAACTTGCTCTTCAATCGCAGAAGCAAGCGCAGAAGCTGACTATTAAGAAGTGAGGGAAATAGTTAATGGTAGGTAGTTGTAGGTAGTAAGTAGTAAGTAGTAAGTAGTAAGTAGTAAGTAGTAAGTAGTCAATGTCCAATTTCCAATGTCGAATGACGCGGGACAGTAATTAACGATTAACGATTAACGGATAACGGCTAGCCAAACTCGGGACCGAGAATAGCAAACTGGTGTTCCGTTTTTCCGGGCCATTTGTTGTCGCCGAGAAACATTCTCATGAATGGTCGCTGTTCGGCGAAACTATTCTGTTCCAACCACAAGAGCCATGACCTCGAACGATGCGGAGCATCGATTATCGCGGACTTGCCGGAACATTTTGTCAGCATGGCGGAAACCAGTTCTTTTGCAATTGATTCTTCACGCGCAACAACGGGACCGATATGCGTATAATTGTACCCGTGCCGCCCGAAACAATATCCGATGATCTTGCCGCCTTTTTCATGCGCATACGCAAGCTCTGGTGCGCCTTTCCACATCCATTCGAGAACCTTGTCCCTTTTTGCACCAAAGACCTTGCGGTCATACTCGAATATTCCAGGAAGGTCTTCCTCTATAACAGGTCGTACAGATGTTTCAATTGAAGTCTTTGGGGGGATAGAAGTGCATTGCATCCGGCTGAGATAATATTCATCTCTGAAATCAAGCTTGAGATATACTTCCCTGCCGGCGGGCGTTGCATCAAGCTTGACTGTGTTTTCATATTGCAGTATCCGCAATGATTCTTTCAGCAAGTTAATACCTATCCCCTGCCTTCGTTTAGCGGGATCCACGAGCACCATTCCGATCCAGCTGAAATGGTCCTCATATCGAACTGTAGTAACAGTACCAACTACGTTGCCCGAATCGTCTACTGCGACACGGCAGCCCCCCGGACTTAACTTTAAGAAAAGCTCCCAATCTCCCGAAAGCTGGTTCCAGTTCGCCGAGCGACAAAGAGAAAGTCCTGCTGGAATATCATCACTTCGCATGGTGCGAAAGGTGATCATGTAGTTTCCTTCCGACGAGGAAGCATTGAAATAGCTATTGTACCAATGACAGCTAAAACGATAAGGGCGGCAAAACCATTAGCGTAACTTCCACTCTGGTCGCGAAGACGCGCGGCCAGCATAGGTGCAAAGGCTTCAGCTAATCCATCGACGGTAATAACCAATCCCATAACACGACCCATCACCTTCACGCCGAACAATTCAGCGGCCATCAAAGGGATGATCATGTAATCACCACCAAGAGCGACGCCAAAAATAAAAGCAAACACATAAATAACGCCAGGGGTATCTGCAAAATAGAGCAACGGTATCGCCAAGGCCACAAGAGAATAAATGAGGATCATCACGTATTTTTTCTGCATTCGGTCAGCAAGCCAGCCCATCAACAGGCGGCCGATAATACTTGCTCCCAAAACAATTGAAAGGACATTTGCCGCATGCTCCTGACTATACTTTAGATCAAGGCTGAAGAACAACTTCAGGTTCTGGCTGGTACCTGCAACTGCCCCAATTGAGCACATGCTTCCAATAGCAAGCAGATAAAGCGGCCAGCTTTTTAAGATCGTGGCGAATGGAATTTTCGGCTCTTCTTTTTTCGCGTGCTGCGATGCACCATCAGGATTTTCCTTTACAAACCACGCCATAGGGAACGCAATCGCTATCATGATAATGCCAAGTATCATCAGCGCTTCATGCCATCCGAATTTGAAGTTGAGCCATCGGGCAACCTGAGGTACGAGCATCCCACCTACGCCGATACCCAGGTAAGCAATTCCCATCGCTTTACCTCTTCCCTTGTCAAACCATCGTGATATCAGCACCTGGTTGGGTAACGGTCCACCGCACATATAGCCCAACGCATTAAACATGTAGAAGAAATAAAGCTGCCACAATGAGGTCATCATGCTCAGACCGATCAAGGCTATCCCACCCATTACAATTCCAGAAAGCATGAGTTTCCTTGGACCAAACTTGTCGATCACCCAGCCAGCGGCAAATCCGAAGATGGGGCCAATGATGATCTTTGCAACAAAATTGCCGGATGTGACTGTCTCACGAGTCCAACCAAATTCCTTTACCCAGAAATCATAGAAGAATGGGAGGCCATAGAACATTATACCTACCAGGGAGAACAGGCTTAGAAAACCTGTAGCGGCGACCTGCAACTGGCCCTTGCTTAATTTTTCAGATTCCATGTGCTAATTCTACATAACTTCTTCTGCATCAACAAACACCGTATCCAAAAATACTCTTGCAAAATCTTGTCAGTGATTGCGCGCTTTTATGCGTCCCATTGCATCGCTTTTCTATCCGTGTAGCACTGTCCCGTCCGTCTAAACTTTTACCCGCCTGTAAAAGTCCAATTCATTTGTGGGATTTGTCGGTAGTAATGCCTGAAAGAATGTTGCCCAATACAGTTATAACCCGTAATTTGGTTCACACCCTTTACTCAAGAATCATATACAAACCCGAAACTACCGACTATGGATAATTTTAATATCAATCGCCGCCACTTCATTAAGGGAGCTACGGCATCACTTGCACTTTCAGCACTAGGTGCCCAGTCAATGGACATTGTCAATCAGGCCAAGACATGGCGCGTGGGATTGATCGGCACGGGTTGGTACGGCAAGAGTGATCTGTTCAGGCTCATTCAGGTTGCACCTGTTGAAGTTGTTGCTCTTTGTGATGTAGATAAGAATATGTTAAACGGAGCAGCCACATTGGTAAGCCAACGTCAGGCTTCCAAAAAGACTCCGAAACTATACGGAGACTACAGAAAGATGCTTTCTGAAAATCAACTTGACATTGTATTGATCGGATCACCAGATCACTGGCATGCCTTACAAATGATCGATGCGGTTAAGGCAGGTGCTCACGTTTATGTGCAGAAGCCAATTAGTGTTGATGTTATGGAAGGTGAAGCCATGGTTGCTGCTGCACGCAAGTACAAAAAGGTTGTGCAGGTTGGGACACAGCGGAAGAGTACTCCTCACCTTATCGATGCAAAAAAGACCATAGTTGATGCGGGGCTGCTTGGCAAAATTTCTCATGTAGAAATGTGCTGCTATTTCCCGATGCGTAATAACGGCAATCCGCCACTAGAGCCTGTACCAGCTTTCCTCGATTATGAAATGTGGACCGGACCTGCACCGCTGCGTCCTTACGATGGACTTCCCCATTTAAGGTGGTGGCGGACGTTTATGGAGTACGGAAACGGTATCATGGGTGATATGTGTGTGCATATGTTCGACACAGTAAGGTGGATGCTCAAACTTGGATGGCCAAAAAGCATCGTATCGACGGGCGGAATTTACGTGCAGAAGGAAGGGAAATCAAACATTGCGGATACTCAGTCAGCTATCTTTGAATACCCCGAATTAAACTGCGTATGGCAACACCGTTCGTGGGGAACACCTGCAGATCCTGATTATCCGTGGTCGTTCATTCTTTACGGAGAAAAAGGTACTTTGAAAGGAAGTACGATGCGGTGTGACTTTATTCCCCATGGAGAAGGCGGAACAAAGATCCATAAGGATGTCGTATACGAAAAAGAAAAATATCCGGAGGATGTTACGGAAGAAAGAATTGAGCTGAACGCAGCACCGGCAACGCGCTTGCACATGCTTGACTTCATCGCTGCCATTGAAAAGAACGGTCGGCCTGTTGCCGATATTGAAGAAGGACATATCTCTACCGCATGTTGTATCCTGGCCAATATATCCATGAAGCTGGGCGGACGACCGATGGTCTATGATCCCAAGAAAAGGGAGGTGGTTAATGACAAGGAAGCTACCGCTCTGCTGCAAAGGCAATACAGACAACCATGGATCCATCCGCACCCTGATAAAGTTTAATTAAAAGATACTCTTCAAAATTACTATCGTCCGCAGGCTATTCGTAATACACGAGATAAATCATTCATGCTGAAGAATATCTGGTTTGTTTTTTTGTGTCTACTCGGTGCGTTTAGCGTTGTTAGCTGCAACTCTCCGTCTACTGGTAGTAAAGAGGATCCTTCTCCTCCTAAAACGCCGGAGGATGAACTAGCCACTATTGTTGTCGAGCCTGGTATGAAGATAGAGCTTGTCGCATCCGAACCTATGGTGCAGGATCCTGTCGTCATAACCTTTGATGAGGATGGCAGACTATGGGTAGTGGAAATGCGTGGCTTCATGCCTGATATTGATGGCAAAGGTGAACGTGAACGCGTTGGTAGGGTCTCGATCCTTCAGGACACCGACAATGATGGAATGATGGATTCCAGTATAGTTTACATCGACAGCTTGATAATGCCACGCGCATTAGCCCTGGTTCACGGCGGCGCATTAATAGTCGAGGAGGAAGCACTCTGGTTAACGCAGGATACCGACCACGATCTCAAAGCAGACACCAAAACATTGATCGATCCTGATTACGCAGGAACAAAGATGCCTGAACACTCGGGCAACGGCCTCTGGCGTGGACTCGACAACTGGTATTACAATGTAAAGTCCAGGTTTCGTTACAAGCTTATCGAAGGAAAATGGACACGCGACAGCACTGAGTTCCGGGGACAATGGGGGCTTAGTCACGACGATGTAGGAAGACTTTATTACAATTACAACTGGTCGCAGCTTCATGCCGACCTTGTTCCTCCCAACTACCTTGGAAGGAATAAAAATCATACTCCAACTACCGGCATAGATCACGGATTGACTATTGACAGGAGAGTTTATCCCATTCGCGCAAACCCGGCCGTTAACCGCGGATACATTCCGGGAACTCTCGACGAGCAAGGACGACTACTGGAATTTACTGCGGCGTGCTCACCGTATTATTATCGTGCAACTACACTTCCGAAAGAATTTTACGGAAATGTTTTTGTCTGTGAGCCATCAGGCAATCTTATTAAAAGGAACGTTGTTAAGGAGCATGGATTTTTTCTTTCAGCCTATGATCCACATCCTGGTACTGAATTCGTTGCCTCTACCGACGAACGCTTTCGGCCCGTTCATTTAACCTCGGGCCCGGATGGGGGCCTATACGTGGCAGACATGTATCGCGGGCTCGTTCAACACGGTGCCTATGTTACACCCTACCTTCGCGAACAAACTTTGACTCGGAAGCTCGTTCAACCGGTTCACTATGGACGAATCTGGAGAGTGGTTCCTGAAAACTGGAAACCTTCACCGGTTAAAAAACTCTCAGCATTGCCTTCCGCAGAATTGATAAGCTACCTCTCCAATGAAAATGGATGGTATCGCGATATGGCTCAGCGGCTCCTTGTCGAGCGGAACGATCAAAACATAAACGCACAATTGACGACCGCTGCAAAAAATGGCGGCAATACTATTGGCCGTTTGCACGCGTTGTGGACGATGGAAGGATTAAAAATCATAACCGCCGAATTCTTGATACCTCTGTTGTCAGATTCCAGCGAACAGATCCGAATACATACACTGCGACTTCTTGGACCATTTGCAAAGAAAGACCAAAAAGTAAGAGCTGCCTTACAGGGTACGGTCACAGAAAGATGGAATGGTTCTCCTCCTGCCGAAATACTTCAACTTGCGTTAACGGCTGGCATACTGGATAGCGGTCCTTCCCTAGAACTGTTAGCAGGCATCATAGACCGCTACGATACATCTGCATTGATACGCGACGCTGTGCTTAGTAGTATCGAGAATAAAGAATATACATTTCTAAAAAAACTGACCGCGTCCGGACCAAGAACGCAGACTGCAGGAAAGGAAATTTTCCTGGAAATGCTGACGACGTCGATCGTACGAAAACGCAACCCGGCAGAATTATCATCGCTTTTAACAATGCTGGATGTTGACGCCCAGCACTTCGGATGGAAAGAAAAAACGATACTCACCGCAATTTCAATCCAAGGGAACCACCGAAAGTTAAAACCCATTCGTCTGACAAAGGCACCACCGATACTAACAACATCAAAAGACAACATAGATACTACTCGTCTTTATGCACTAACCGGCATGTTTGAATGGCCTGGTCATGTTGTTGATACGGCGAGCCGCCAACAGCAAAACCGACTCAGCGACGTGGCGCAACAGCAGTTTGCTTTGGGACGCCAACATTATCTCACAACCTGTGCAGGCTGTCATGGAAACGATGGTGCCGGAATGAATCGAATGGCACCCACCTTGATTGGTTCCGATTGGGTATTAGGTGACGAAAAAAGATTGGCGTTGATTCTTTTGCATGGAATTGAAGGGCCCATTGAGGTCGCCGGAAAAGTTTATGACGTTCCTGAAATTCTTCCTGTCATGCCTTCACATTCCACCATGGATGATGGAGCAATTACTGCGATTATGACTTATATTAGGAATGAATGGGGAAATAATGCAAGTCCCGTCGGACGCCGAACGGTAGGCGGAACACGGCATACAACGCAAGGCAGGGTCGTGCCATGGACTGCAAAAGAATTAAATGAACACATCGAAAAGGAATCTAAGAAGGAGAACGCTACACAACAATAACACGGCCATGAACAATTCACACGAAACAGGTCACAATCCAGAATTGAGTCGGATCAGCCGCAGGGAATTTATACAACGATCATCAATGGCAGCAGCAGCGTTGGCCTGGCCAATGACGCCAGCTTTCTTCAACACGGCGGCTATGGGCATAGTTGTTCATTCCTACGCCAGTCGCTGGAATTCAAAGATCGAAAGTAAGAAGTACCCTGGTTTCGTGAACGCCATTGATCTGCTTGAGCACAGCCATGAGATCGGCGCGGGAGGAATTCAAGTAGTCATCAAAGACTGGACACTCGATTTTGGTAAAAAAGTAAGAGAAAGAAGAGAAAAGTTAGGAATGTATTTGGAGGGGTCCCTTGGAGTACCAAGCAAACCTGAAGATGTAGTCAAGTTTGAACAGGAGGTCATTGCCGCAAAGGAAGCCGGCGCACAGATCATACGTACAGTTTGCACGTCCGGACGGCGCTACGAAGTTTATCATTCTCCGACCGATTTCGATGACGCGCGCAAGAAAGCGCTAACATCAATTCAATTGGCCGAACCTATTCTGAAGAAACACAAAGTAAAACTTGCGGTCGAGAACCACAAAGACTGGCGTGCGAAAGAGCTGGTTGAAATAATGAAACAAGTTGACAGCGAATGGGTCGGTGTTACGCTCGATTTTGGAAACAGCATAGCATTGATGGAGGATCCCATGGAAGTGATCACAACCCTTGCGCCCTATCTTATGACGACCCATGTAAAGGATATGGGACTTGATGAATATGAAGATGGGATTCTTCTGTCGGAGGTTCCATTGGGAAAAGGAATTCTGGATCTTCCCAAGATCTTTTCCATATGTAATCAGCATAACTCAAAAACCACATACAACCTGGAGATGATCACACGCGATCCATTACAGGTGCCGTGCCTGAAAGACGATTATTGGGCAACGTTCGGAAGCGTTGGAGGAACAGAGCTGGCAAGAACGTTGCGCATGTCCCGTCAACATAAATTCGAACCATCGCTGCCAAGGGTATCGCAGCTAACAGGTGAAGAAAAACTGGCAGCCGAGGAACAAAACATAATCGAATGTCTTGATTACAGCAAAAAAACAATAGGATTAAAGTAACAACGATATCTCTATGCAACTCGACCCACTTCCAGGCATCAAACAATTCGACTTAACCGGCCGGTCGGCAATTATCACTGGTGGCTCAAAAGGCCTGGGACTGGCAATGGCAGCCGGCCTTGCTTCTGCAGGAGCCAGTGTAATGTTGGTTAACCGAAACGCTTCGGAAGGAGCGCAAGCTGCTAATGAACTCAGTTCTATTTACAAGACCAAGGCGATCTCGTTCGGAGCTGATATCACAAACAAAGAACAGACGGAGGCCATGATGGAACTTGCCATTAAATCTTTTGGCAAGATCGATATTCTTATCAACAGCGCCGGAATCAATATTCGTGGTCCGATAGATGAGCTATCGCTGAATGATTTCACTTCTGTGATGGATGTAAATGTAACTGGCACGTGGCTTGCCTCCCGCGCCGTAGTACCTCACATGAAAAAGAACGGAAGCGGCAAGATCATTAACCTTGCGAGTACTTTGGGCTTAGTTGGTCTCTCCAACCGCACTCCTTACGCTTCCAGTAAGGGAGCCGTTGTGCAGATGACTCGTGCGCTGGCTCTCGAGCTTGCTCCATTCAATATCAACGTTAATGCGATTTGTCCCGGTCCTTTTCTTACAGACATGAATGTATCAATCGCCGAGACTGAGGAAGGAAAGAAATTTGTCGTCGGAGCTACTGCGCTAGGGCGATGGGCAAAACTCCAGGAGATTCAGGGTGCTGCTATTTTTCTCTCAAGTGATGCTGCTAGTTACATGGTGGGCTCCATGTTAACGGTTGATGGAGGGTGGACCGCAAGATAGCCAGAACCCCAACTCAAAAAATTTAATTCAATAACCACCGACTATGGAACACCACAATGGCCAGCAACAGACGAAAGTACGATACTGGATGCTCGCGCTTGTATTTGTCAACGTGGTGATCAATTACCTTGACCGGACAAACTTAGCCGTAGCTGCACCTGAACTAAGCAAAGAACTTGAATTGTCAAATGAACAATTGGGTTACGTATTCTCTGCTTTCGGATGGTCGTATGCTGCTCTTCAGATACCAGGCGGATTGTTGGCGGATAAATATGGACCTCGTTTCCTCTACGCTGCCTGCCTGATTACCTGGTCTTTTTCAACGATCGTACAGGGTTTTGCCAAGGGTTTCGGCAGTCTATTCGGATTTCGTTTTGCTACAGGCGCGTTTGAAGCACCCTCCTATCCTATCAACAACCGGATCGTTACGAGTTGGTTTCCGAATAACGAAAGAGCATCAGCCATCGCGTTGTATGTTTCCGGTCAATTTATCGGACTTGCGTTCCTGACGCCGGTATTGGTAGCGATACAGGTTGCTGTAGGATGGCGTGGCTTATTTATCGTTACAGGTTTAGTCGGATTGGTGTGGGGAATTATCTGGTATGTTTTTTATCGCGATCCACTCCAGCACGCAAAAGTGAATCAAGCTGAGCTGGACCACATTGAACAAGGCGGCGGAATTTTTCGCGCAAAAGCAACCACGCAGCCATCGATTTGGAAATGGGAAAACTTCAGACAGATCTTTTCAAGCCGAACACTCTGGGGTGTTTACATTGCACAGTTTTGTGTGAATGCAACGCTTTGGTTCTTTCTTACATGGTTCCCAACGTACCTCGTAAAGTTTCGTGGACTTGATTTCATCAAATCCGGTTACCTGGCCTCGATTCCATTTCTTGCTGCCTGCGCTGGATTATTACTATCGGGATTCGTCTCTGACCGGCTCGTACAACGCGGTGTTTCCGTTGGGGTGGCAAGAAAAACCCCGATCATCATAGGACTTTTTGTTTCGGTGAGTATTGTCGGAGCTAACTATACTGATGACACCTGGCTCGTCATCTTCTTCATGTCATTGGCTTTCTTCGGTGCCGGAATGGCACTTATCTCGTGGGTATTCGTGTCTATCCTTTCTCCCAAGAAACTAATTGGTCTAACTGGTGGGGTATTTAACTTCATGGGTAACCTTGCTTCTATTATTGTTCCAATTGTTATCGGATATCTTGCGAAAGAAGGCAACTTCAAACCCGCGCTTGTATTCATAGGAGCATTAGGATTGATTGGTGCTATCTCCTATACATTCATCGTTGGTGAGATAAAACGAGTTGGCGGAGAAGATTGAAAACTCAAATGCATTTCACGCGAAAAGGTGAATTCGCAAAGGTCGCCAAGCTTTTCATCGTTTAACGGGCTTCAACTTTTGCGCTCTTTGCAGCCGGTCTTCGCGGCCTTTGCGCCTGCCCCTCCCGATGCATCGGGATCGGCGGTGAAACGCATTTTTTAGAAGTAAGGCCCCTCCTCTACTAGCAACCTCAAACTGGGTTTGTTCTTCGACAAGGCTTCAACCACTTGTGGGGAAGTGTTTGTTCGATACAGATAAACCTCTTGCAGACTGGGAACCTTCAGCAAATCGATAGTTGACTGATCGTCAATCTTGGTGAAAGAAAGATTCAGCTTCTCAAGGTTTGGAAGTTTTTGCAAATAGACCAGCCCTGATCCGTCGATGTTCGTTTTTTGAAGATACAGTTCTTTCACGTTCACCATTTTTGAGATATAGTACAAACCAGCATCATCTATTCCGCTTGCTATCAATGAAACCTTTGAGAAAACTTCAAAGTATGGACTAAGTTGACGAAACTGTTCGTTGGTAAACGGCGCCGGTGGAAATTTCATCGCGATAGTATAAAAATCCCCATCGCTGACAGTATCGCGTTCGATAGAAATATTCAACTCGTTCGCCAATTTTTTAAGATCTGCTTCGAGTTCGATCGCTTTCGTTCGTGCGATCAAGGCATTCCGATGATATCGAAGCAACTCTGGCAGCACACGTTCGATAACAGGTCCAATATTTTCTTCCTTTCTTGCGTCACTCACCCTCAAAGAATCCGAAGAGCCACCTTCAATCCAGAATTTAAGAATAGAAACTTCATCCTCCGTCAATGGAGTTTTTCCAGCTGGCGGCATGTGATCTTTATGATCGAAGGGTAGATGAACTCGGTTGTATAGCTCACTTTTTTCCAGATTGCCTGGTGTCATCGATGGAGTGCCGCTTTCTCCTGCCTTTAACAGGCTTGCATATGAATTCATTAACAACCCGCCCTTTGACTTTTGCTGATTATGACAGCTGAGACATTTTGCTTCAAAGACTGGAACGACTACATCGTAGTAAAGCAACATCTCGTCCTCAGCTTTTGATTTGGTTTCGGTCAACTCGCTTCCAAGGACACTCAGATGTTCCGTTAAATAATCTTTCCCATGAGTGATCGATCCACCTAAATGACTGGTATATGCCACTGCGCCATTTGTAATAGCCAAAGCGGCAAAGTACGCCCAGTAAAACCGGGCATCTCTGAGATAAGCATAAAATAAGCCGACCGTGATAAATATTGCAGACCCTGTAATTGCTCCAAGCCAGAAGTGTTGTTCCATCAGTTCGCCCGAGTATTCACCCGAAGCAAAAAGGAAAAAGCCCGCGCCCACTGAAACGAGTGTAGTGATGGCCGCAGCTATCAGAATTACTTTGAAGAAGTTATCGCCCAGCTTTAACAGGCTATAATGTCTGGCTACCTCGAAAAGCAACGCCAGAATGATCAGCACAATCGGGAAGTGCAGGACCAACGGATGAAAGCGACCGAAAAACAGCAAGAGAAAGGGAACTTCCGCAGGACGGAATAACGGTAAGGCTAGCAGCAGAATCGCAGGCACAAAGGCCGCAATAAAAACGGCCGGACGCCTGAATTTACCAACTGACCTTTCCACTACCTGGTTTTTGCTTTCCATTCTGCGACCCCCAAATCAGGCAACTATACCTGACAGCGTTCCGGTGCTGTCTCCAAACGTTTTCTGATTTATGTTCAGCGTTTTCAGCATAGTCAGGTAGAGGTTCGCTAATGGTGTCTCTTTTTCATAGGCCAGGTGCTGACCCAATTTCAGCTTGCCTCCAGCGCCGCCCGCCAATACGATAGGAAGATTGCGCGGCGAATGCTTGTTCCCATCCCTAAGATCAGACGTGAACATGATCATAGAATTGTCCAGTAACGTTTTGTCCCCCTCTTTGATCTTTTTAAGATTCTCAAGAAAATAAGCATATTGAGCAACGTGCCAGATCGTGATTTTCGTGTATTCTTCAAGCAATATGGGGTCATCCATATGATGCGATATCGAGTGGTGATTTCCCTTCACTCCGTCTAGGAATTTAAAGTTCCGGTTGCTTACCGAATTACCAAACATAAAGGTTGTAACACGGCTTGCATCGCTCCAGAAAGCAAGCGTCATAATATCCAACATCAGTCTTGTCTTCTCGGTAACGTCGACGCCACCATACATTTCTACGTATTCGTTGACTTTTGTATTCACCCGAACAAGCTCTTTGCGGATGTCTGGTGTTATATTCGCTGCAAACTTTTCGCGGTTTCCATCATTAGATATTCTCTTCTCTACACTGCGTATAGATTCCAGGTACTCTGATACCTTGTCCTGATCCACCCTTCCGAGATTGCGCTTAAGTTCACTCGCATCCTCCATGACAAGATCAAGAATACTTCCCTTCCAGGGATCCTGCTTAATCTTCACCCCAGGTAGATAAGGACGGAACAAACGGTCAAACGCAAGACGGGGATCTATTTCCTTTGATAAGGGTTGGCCAGGTGACTTCCACGAAATACTTGAGCCATACAATCTTGTGAATCCAACGTTTATATCAACGCCTGTCGTGATCCGGTCGAGCCCATACTCAAGAGAGGGGAACAATGTCTGGTCGCCGATGTTTGAAGCTATAACCTGATCAATAGAAACGCCCCCACTGCTAATGTTGTCTCCAATGGTTTGTTTGATGGGCATACAGGTGAGCAAGCTGGCTGACTTCGCATAGTGACCGTCCGCACCACGGAAAAGAGAATTTTTATTCATCAATTCTCCCAGCACAAGGATATCTTTCTTGAAGTTTTCAAGCGGGGCGAGCTGTTGCGTCAACGAAAATTGAGAACCGATCTCAGCGGGAGTCCAACGATCTGGGTGTACGCCATTTGGCATAAATAAAAAGCCCGTGCGAATCGGTGACTTCGGATTTGCTGAACCTAACCCAGGAAGAGCCATTGCATCCAATAATGGTAACGCAATGCATGCTCCTAATCCCTTCAACATCCTTCTACGAGAAATGTGCCACTTCTTTTTCATAGATCATCAAACTTTTACCTTAAAATCGTTCAGCTTCTGGCGGAACGGATAACTCTTCACCAACTCAATAATAAAAACCTCTGGATTAAAATTGTTGTTCAACAATGTAGCGTCCAGGCGTTGTAGAGCCGGCTCATCCGTAAAAATCACGGAACGACCGAGAGCGTATGACAGTATCTTCGAAGACAAGTTACGGGCAATTTTTTCCCTTTCGGTCATCAATATCAGTTTCAATTCTTTTGGACCTTCGAATTTCTGGCCATCAGCCATTACACCAGAAGGATCAACCGCCGCTTGTCCATAGCTGTCTCGCCAGCGACCAATTGGATCAAAATTCTCCAGCCCTAATCCCAATGGATCCATCTTCACATGACAAGACATACATTCAGGTTTTGAGCGGTGGATCTCCAGAATTTTTCGCAATCCTAATGCCGCATGTATGGCCTTGTCTTCCGTCAGCTCACCAACTACCGCTGGTGGTGGTGGCGGCGAAGTTCCCATCAGTTGCTCCAATACCCACTTGCCTCTCAACACCGGACTCGTTCGTATCGGCAATGAAGTAGTCGTTAGCACACTTCCCATGCCCAGCACTCCTCCCCGGACGGAATCTTGCAATATGTGTCTTTGAATCTCACTTCCTTCAACACCCTTGATACCATAATAATCCGCGAGCTCTTTGTTGAGAAACGTATAATTACTGTTGATTAGCTCTAGCATGTTCTTGCTTTGCGTCAATACATAATAAAAGTATTCAACAGTCTCGCGGTATAATGCACGGCGGATATCCATCGTAAATTCAGGGAATGTTTCAGGGTCGGCTAGCGGCTGACTTTCCACCAGCTTGGTAATCCCCAGCCATTGTGATGAGAAATTTTCCGCGAATCTTTTTGCTTTCGGGTCGGCAAGCATCCTTCTCACCTGCTTTTCCAGAACGAGGGTGTCCTCAAGCATTCCCATGTAAGCAAGATCAAACAACTCCTGGTCCGGCATACTACACCAGAGAAAATACGAAAGCCTCGTAGCCACTTCGAAGTTGCTCAACGGATACGATCCCAACTTTTCCGGCTCTTCTTCCACACGATACAAAAAGTACGGTGATACAAGGACCGTCTTTAACGTCTCAGCTATACTTTCATTGAACCTTGCTGGGTTTTCGAGCGAGTCTTTTTGACTGTAGACGGTTTGGAAAAGGTCGATCAACTTGGACTTTTCTTCTTCCTTAATAAATCTTCGGTATGCCTTGGTCGCAAAAGGCACGATGACCCTTTCAGCAGCATGACGCGGGGAATTGACTTCTTCATAATCGTCACTAAACATGGACTTCACCCAGTTGACGAATTGTTGAAACCAGTTCTGTTTGTATTCGAATGGAACAATACTCTGCCACTTCTTCTCATCCTTATATACCTGACTGACGATGCTGTCTGCGGCATCATAATATCGTTCCAACTTCAAAGGCGTGAAGAACAAAGCGCCGCCCTGGTTATCGAAACCTCCGCCGCCAGATCCGTCTGAGGGAAAATAGTTTCGGGCGTCGAAATCGACATTCACAAGATCAAGAATAGTGTAATGATATTCGGCATGACTCAAACGTCGGATTACCACGTGACCGGCACTTCGTTGGCGCAATGAGCTTTGAAGAAGAGTGTTGATTCCGTCAACAAGCTGGTGATAATCCTTGTCGGACAGTGCTGCCTCTGTTTTTGGCGGCATCGCACGAGTCCTGATCTGGTCCAGGACCTTTAACCAAAACTGACCGTCTTTAATAACTCTTTCGTTTTCTTTGTAGTTGTCGAGGTTGACACCTCCCTTGGTATTTCCCGTGTTATGGCACTCAAAACACTTCGTTGCCATGAGCGGACGAATGTCAGTCTCATAGTTGATGACTTCCTGCGCGAATGAGTATTGCAGGAGAAGCGTGACGAAAAGGAGTAAGCTAAGGCGTCGGGTGACCATTTCGCAGACTAGATCATCCTAAATTTACTCAATTTTTATGGAAAGGCACCAGGGTTTTGGCAGAGGGTAATATTCTCTGTTGTGCGGCAGGTTTATTGAGCTATGGCCAAGATTTCCG
>Ga0193738_1000419_pt1 | contig 22953 bp, 40 predicted proteins | sample L2a1metaG_FD_144927 | JGI IMG/M metagenome (GOLD analysis project Ga0193738, IMG submission 144927) | Soil microbial communities from a riparian zone of the East river system, Colorado, United States - L2a1 | ecosystem: Environmental > Terrestrial > Soil > Riparian zone | place: USA: East River...
GTCGTCTCACCCGCATAGACGAGGGGTACCTCCAGGGTCCCCCGACTTTCTCGAGGATCCGCGGACGCCAGGAAGAAACTAAAAGCATTTCGGTCATTCGTCGTCCTTGTCGCCGGCCTGCGCCAACTTGTGATCGAAGTTCGGCGAGTAACGGCCGCTGCTCGTGCGGCCGCGTGGACGGCGGCGCCGCGCCAACGGTGTGCCACGTGGAACATCGCCAGCCGCGCCCTCCGCGTCCACCATCGCGTCCCAGGCGTTGCGGCGGTGGTAGTCCCGCATGATGCCTTCCATGCGCCGCTCCACCGCGCGCTTGTCCGCCGGGTCAGCGACGGCCAGGCGCTCCTCAAAACACGCCTGCATCTTGGCAATGAACTCGCTGATGACCGTCTCGTCGACGCCGCCCCGATTCGCCATCACGCACGCATCCCTTCGAGCTTCGCTCCGTCAAGGAGCATCTGGTTGCGATGCCTGAGGCTGCCGCCGCAGGTGCCCCCGTGCAAGGTCGCGCACTCGCGGAACCACGCCTCGTCGCCAGACGGCGCGACAGGCGTCACGTCGGGGCCCGCTGCCGTCGCCGCTTCGACCGCCCGCCGCTTGATGAAATCCAGCGCGTCGAACACCTCGCCACTGGTGGCCAGCTCGGCGTCCCATGCGGCGTAGCACTCGGACAGGTTGAGGCGTTCGGCCAGCTTTCCGAGCACATCGAGCACCACCTGGTGCTGCGCGGCGCTGACCTTTAGCCGCCTCCCCGTGAACGCGCGCACGCGCCCGCGTCGAGAGCTTTCTTGCTTTGTAGAAAGCTCTCGATCCGGATCCGGATCCAAGTAACCCGGTTCGTTACCGGCGTCGTTACGGCTCGCGTTACCGTGTTCGTTACCGGCGTCGTTACCCGGTTCGTTACCGCCGTCGTTACCGTTCTTCTTCCGGTCCCGATAACGCTTCTGCTTCTCTATCCGAACGACTGTCTTTCGGATGACCTCCAGCAGCGTCTCGTTGCGGTAGCCCTGCGACGTCAGTACGAAGTGCGCGAGCACAGGCTCCTTCACGCGCTTCCACGCGGTGACGTCCCCGCAGGCGCGCGCCAGGATGCGCTCGTCGTTCGGGATGTAGCCACCGCGCAGGCACGCCTCGTCGAGCAGATTGCGATACGCACCCTGCTCCTCGAGCGTCATGTCGGTGTAGGCGGTGCTCTTCCGCCAGCGGTCAATCCACCACATCAGGCCGCTCAGGCCCATAACACGAGCCATCTACGCGGCCGCCTTCCGCGTCATCCGCAACGCTGAGCGTTCCGTCGTGCGCCCTTGCCGCCACGCCCTGGTCAACAGCGCGAGCACCCGTCGGTAGTCCTCGGCCGACAATCGAAGCTCCATATCCTTGGGAATCAGCCGGGCGAGGTCTCGCGCCGCGCGCATCGCCGCCGCCTTCCGCCGCTTGAACCCGCCCTGCGTGCCGCCCTTGCGTCCTATGGCGACATAGTGCTCGTGGGGAAGCCTTGGGGGCTTCACGCCGGCAGCGACGCGCACGACGGCCGCGCAGCGGTTCGAGCAATACAGCTTGCGGGCGTGCTGGCTCGGTCGATAAGACCGACAGATGCCTTCGCAACCTGGACGCGTGCAGGGCTTCGTGAAGAGCGTCATCACCTCGCCCCCAGCAGCTGCTCGAACCGATCAAGGAAACGCCATCGCGCGCGCGCTGGACTCCACGGCTGCGCCACCGAGAACGCGAACGGCGCAACATCATCACGCAGCTCAGCGAGCGCCGGCGGCGGCATCAAGTCGCGCTGTTCGGTCCGGAGCATGCGCCGGTCGACAACCTTCAGGTCAGCAGGCTCACCGGCAACGGGCAATCTGAACGCCGAGTAAATGACCTTCTGCACCCTCGCCTCCGCGTCACGATAGGCGGAGAACCGCACATCGCGCTTCAGCGGCCGCGGGACGTCGATCAGATACGCCTCGCTCGCATCGTGCAGGAGGCCGTACAGGCCACGCTGGCGCCACCAGGCGAGGTCATTGAGGCTGCCGGCGACAGCAGGTTCAGCGGCCAGCGCAAACGAAACACAGACCGAGTGTTGGGCGACGGAGTAGAACTCGCGCACCGCGCCAGTGAACCGGCACAGGTGACTCAAGTGATGAGCGATGTCGCCGATGTAGACGTCCTCGACGCGCGGCTCCAGTGGCCAAAACGGCCGGCCCGAGGCGGTCATGATCCAATCAGTCGCCGTGGGGACGCTCATCGCGACACCACCGATGGAAACTCACGAACGCGCAGGTCCTCGGGCCACTCGGACGGATCGCCGCCCTTGCGATCGGTGATGCGCTGGTTGATGCCATCGGCGACCCGAAACGAAATGCCGCGCCACGAGCTGCCAAGTTGCTTGACGAACACGGGCACGCGGGCGCCGCGACACTGCACGACGACCGATTCAGCCCATTCGAGTTGCATCGGCCGCGCGCCTGGTCCGCTCTCGCCGCCGACGATCACCCACTCGAGCTCCGGCTCTTTCCACGACGGGAGGTCGTTCCAAAGTTTGTTCGGCATGTAGGGACGGACGTCGATCGGACCGAGCAACGGCTCGGCCGAGATGAAGCGCACGGCCGCCGGCGTCTGCAACAGCAGCGGGATCCGCTCGTCCGCGAATCGCTGGTTCTCCACCGAGACACCAAGCCACACATTCGGCAACGGCCACACAGGAAGGCCAGAAACGCTCTTCCCGGCGATGCACTTCCCAAGTAGGTGATTGGCGACATCGGAGCGGTGTTCATACGGGACGCGATGGGTGCCCGGTGACTCGCCGAACCCAATAACGTCGGCCACGCGGTCAACCCGTCCTGGCGCATTCATGTACTCGCGCATCCGCTCGGCGCGCTTCGTGAGGATCTGGAACGTGTGCCGCGGCGCCAGCGCCATCACCGCGAACACCTGGTCGATGAACGCGTCCGGCACGTCCTCGTGGAACAGGTCGCTCATCGAGTTCACAAACACCTTGCGCGGCTTCTTCCAGCGCAACGGCTGATCGAGTCGGTCCGCGTGCGTCATCACGTCCGTGAACTGACGCGGCCGTTTCGTCAAAATCAGCGTTCCGCAACGATTCGGCTCGACGTTCTCGATCTTCGGATACCGCGTCGGCCAGAACCGCGTCGCCACGCCCTCGGCGTAGCAGTGCGCGCAGCCTGGCGACACCTTCGTGCAGCCGGTGACAGGGTTCCACGTGGCGTCGGTCCACTCGATGGCGCTCACAACAACCCCCAGCCAAGATGAAGGGTGAGCAGCACCAGGCCGGCGCGCAATAGCCAGCGGAGCCACCAGGGGCGCGCGCCACCCTTCACGCCGAACCAGCGCCAGAGGTGCTCGCTGAGCGTGGTGACGCCGGGCTTGCGGGCCGCGGGCAGTTCGATCACAAGGAGCGCCGCCAGCCAGAGCAGCCAGAGAATCGTCCAGGCGCTCATCTATTCCTCCTGGAGCAGCGTCAGCACGATCGCGAACGCAAGGAGAAAGAAGAGCCCGACCACGAGCGCGATGACCTTCACGATCCAACCTGCTGCCCGTCCGCCGTCCAGACGAACTCGGCGACGGGCCGGTGCGTGTTGCAATGCACGCAGAATGTGGCCCCGTAGAAGCCTGGATCCCGCGCGTAGGTTTCCGAGAGGGCGCGGCCCATCGTCGTCACCGTGCCGCAGCCCCCAACGCGATGCTCGGTGTCCGCCTGGTTGCCGTCGTTGACGATCTTCTCGAGTCGCCCAATGTGTTGGTAACGATCCCGATAGGGACGAACGAAGCCCTTAGCCCGCTCGTCGTCGCAGAGCACGATGTAGCTCTGGTGCTGACCGGTCTCGTTGGTCTGACTGGCACGCGCCTCATCGACCGGACGGCCGTCCGTCGTGCAGAGCTTCGAGCGATCGACGGGCGGGAGGTTCGCGATGCGCTCGGCCTCAGCCGCCTGGCGCAGTTCAACCTCCGCGACGAACGCCTTCGAGTTCAGCGACGACGCCAGCGCCCGCGCCTGCTCGACTGAGAACACGACGTGGCCGGTCATATCGCGCGGCAGGTTGATGACTACTTCGTGCTTCTCGTTGGTGCCGATTTCCAGCGTCCCGTGTCCGTTGTCACCCATTAATGCACCTCGCTTATGACCATGCCGGTCTGCCGAATCAACGCCTTGATTGCCGCCTTATCCTTCGCGGCGAACACGATCACGTTCGAGACGTCGAGCCACCTCGTACCGGTCGGTGGCTCTGCGAAGAGCGACATCCCTGGCTCAGACTTCAGGTATTCCAGTCCGATCTCGGTGATGCCGAACATCACAACCTGTCGGCCTTCCGCGTCCTCGCCGTAGGCCCAGATAACGTGCTCGTTCTTCACGGTCATGGGTTCCCCTCATCGCCAGAAAATCACCAACAACACGAGCGCGATGCCGATCGCCAGAATCGCGAGGACTTCCAGTGCGCGCCTCATGCCCCACGCACCAGGCGGAACGCGCCCACCAGCACCGACGCCGGCAGGCCGAACGCAATTACAGCTGCCAAACCAAACGGAAACGCCGCCACCGCGAGCCACCGGACGGTCACAGCTCCCTCCACCCGCGCGCGTCGAGCGCGCAGGACCAGGCGCGGTGCGCCTCTTCCGCGGCGAGGCCGGCGAACCCGTAGCGGACGTGGAACGCCGCGCGGATGCCGAACTCGGCGGCGACGAGCTCGAGGCGCGCGATCGCGCGACGCTCGTTGCCCTGGATCCGCTCCGCCGCGGCACGTAAGGCCGCACCAACCACCTCCGGCAGTTCGTCGTCGCTCAGCTCACGCAGTTGCATCATGTGAGGTGCCTCCTATTAGGAGAAGGGTCCGGCCAGTCCCACAGGCCAGGCTGACCGCGATAAGGAAGCGGCGACGGCAACGCCCGAACGTCAGCGAGGCGCCAGGCCCACCGCCCTGGCTCGTAATTGCCAAACGCGCGCTCGTAGCTGTCAACGTCCAGCGTGTCGGTGCGCACCACGTCGACGAGGCGCGCGATCGCGACGACGGCGCCGGACGGCAGCTGGCTTACGCGTTCGATGCCGCCTTGTGTCAGCGCGCTACAGAACGGTTCCTCGTGACACAGCGCGAGATACTCACCGACGGTGGCGTTGACGATGCGGCCGTTCGGCTGCAGCCACTTCGACGCGTGGATGGCGAGCGGGCCCCGGTAGGGCGTCGGCCAACTGCGCGTCTCGATCGTCTTCACGCCGCTCGCGATGAGCGTGGCCCACGGCTGAATCACGGAGAGCGCCTTCATTTGGCGTCTGACCGGCGAGGTGTCCGGATAAGACGGAAGGGGCCGAACGCGACCGCCCACTCCTTCGCCGACACCGCGAGAAAATACAGACGCCAGTGCCTCGGGACGATGTAGCCGTAGAACTTCACGAGCGCGCCTCCAAGGGCCGCGTCGGGAGGTCCTCACGCCGCGGCCACTCGGGCACCTCGCCCAGGATCCAGACGTTCGGGTCACCACCGCGAAGACCGCGCCGCGACCTGATCCCGATCGGGAGCGGCACGCGCTGCAGCGCCTTCAGATCGCGCCGAATGGTGCGCGTCGTGACGCCCAGGTCCTCAGCGAGCATCTGCAGCGTCGACGGCCGCTGCCGCAGGATGACGAGAATCCTCCAGCAGCGCACGAGCGCCCGGCACCGGAAATCGTCAGCCCACTTAGCCATTCATGCGCCCCACCGACAACGCCGCCATTTGCCCTCCCAGACTCGACCCCATCCCGTCGGCCGTCAGACTCAACCCGTCGCGCCCCATGGTTCCGTTCCACACCGTCTCGAGGTCGCGGTCTTCGCGGCGCCGCGCCGAAGGATGCACATCCCGCGGCGCACTCGACGGCGTCGGGGCGACCTCGAGGCGCGCGGGAGGCGCGACCGCGTGCTCAGCGACCCGCTCGGTCGGCGGTTCAGGGCTCCTCCTTCACCGCGGCCAGGTGCTTACGGCCCTTCGCGGTCAACGCCCAGCCGGCGTCAGTGGTCGTGACAAGGCCACGCACGGCCCTCAAACGGGTCAACGCGTTCGACACGCTGACGCGGTGTTGCTCAGCGGTCGCACCGTGCGGCACAGCCATCGCCTCGCGAATCGCCCGAGACGAGACATGGCCGTCAGCAATCAGCTGCAACACCACACGCTCGCGTAGCGCCGCGGCGGCGGCGCCGTGATGCCCTTTTGTCAGCGTTGGCGAAACGGGGGGGGTGTCGGCCACGCGCGCACGCGCACGGCGCACCGGCGCCGCGGCACTGCCGGTCAACTTTCGCAGGACGCCGAGCGCCTCCGATGTCCTCTGCAGGTCCACCTCGAGGTTGCGCGCGGCCGTACGCGCCGCATCCTCGGCAGCCTGCGCCTCCGCCAGGTCGTCACGCAGGCTCTTCTCGCGCTGCTCGAGCTGCGTCAGGGCGATGACCACAGGGTCGATGCCGCCGGCCGCCGCGGGTGTCAGGTGCGACATGCTTACCTCTTCTTCTTCGCCTTGGATTTCGGTGCAGACGTCTGCACTTCCTTCGACTTCGCCGCCGCGGCCTGTTCGCGCTCCACCTCCGCCTCAACCTTGCGCAGGTCGACGCCGAAGGCTTTCAGCTCGCGCTCGAAGTCACCGAGCGACTGGGAGGTGCTGAGCACGGCGAACACGAGCGCCTGCGCCAGGGCCCGGCCACTGAGCGACTTGAACGCCTCGACGCCACAGTTCCATTTCGCCTTCGTGCCGAAACGCTTGTTGAACGCGTCGTAGTCGACCTCGCCGGCGCCTGTCACGGAGCCGAGCACGACGCGCAGAACGTCGGCCGACGCTTCCTTCACGCCGTTAACGGCACGCGCGAGGGCGCGCGCCTCGGACAGTTCTCGACGCTGCTCGCGAGCGGCAGACTCCTCTCGCTCGCGCGCGAGCCGGGCCGCCGACGCCGCCTCGTTCTTGTCGGCCTTGGCGCCCTGGCCCTTCTCGCGCAACGTCTGGTTCTTGGTCCGCTGCGCGATCTCGTCCTTCCAATGAACCTGGCACTTGTCGCGCGCGATGCACACCTCGAACGCCTGGCCGTACTTCTCGCCGACCGCGACGACACCCAGCACCGCGTGCTCGCACGGCTTCGCCATGGCCGTCTTATAGGAGGTGAAGTCGCGATGGGACTTGCCGTCGGCGAACTTGAATGACCGTGGCCCAAACGTGCGATCGGACTCGTCGCGAGCCTCTGGCTGGACGAAGTGCTCAAACGTGATCGAGATAACCTTCTTGCCGCGCCCGGGCTTGGTCGCGGCTTCTTCAACCTGGGCCGCGACATCGCCGAATTCCAGCGGCGCAGCCGCGGCCGCCTGCTGCGGACGGAACCTGACGTGGTGCGCGATCCAATCGCCAAGCTCACGGACGGACCGCGGCTTGACGCCCGAATACGCCTCGAGCGCCGCGGCCTTCTTCAGGCGACCGTCCATGCGTTCGTCGAGCGCCTGCTCGAAGACCTCTTCCTCTTCCTGCGTGAGTCCCAGCTCGGACTGGAATGCGCCACCATCCTCCGGATCGATCGCGCGCGCCTGCTCGTCAGGCTTCAAGCGCGCGAGCAGGATGGCGTGCCCGGCCGTCAACTTCCCGACGCTGAGCAAGAGCTTCGCTTCGGGCGCCAGGTCCTGCAGCTTGATCCGGTCGTAGACGTACTTCCTCGAACGTCCGAGCCGTTCGGCGAGCTTCTCGAGGTCGTAGCCGGTGGCGAGGAGTTGCCGGAACCCTTCGGCCTCCTCGAGCGGGCTGACGTCCTCGCGCTGGTTGTTCTCGATGACCATGATTTCGAGCGCCTGCGCATCCGTCAGGCTCTTGACGATCACCGGCACGGTCCCGAGCTGCGCCAGGTGGGCCGCGCGCATCCGCCGCGCCCCGCAGATGACTTCGTAGTGGTCGCCGTTCAGACGAGCCACCAGCGGCTCGATGATGCCGGCGCCGGCGAAGGTGTCGGCGAGCTCGCGGAGGCGTGTCTCGTCGAAGTGCTTGCGCGGATTCAGCGGAGACTCCCGGAGCTGCTCGAGCGGCAGGTCCGGACGAAAGAACTCAGGCCCCGTGGGTGCCGTGGCAGCGGCAGTCGGACTCATACAGACTGACCTCCCTCGCTCGCGCGAGATATACGAACGATGTCTTCAGCCGCCGCGATGGTCACGAGACCCTCGGCGACGACGTGCCAGATGCGCGACTGGCCGCAGTTCGCGCAATAGAACGGCGAGCGGATGCCGACGCCGTGCAGCTTCCCGCCCGACACGAACGTGCAGCCCAGGGTCTCCTCGCTAGACACCTCCAGCAGCAGCTCGCGCAGACGGTCAGCGATCGGCACCGGCATCACACCCTCCGACGGGAGTCCTCGCGCTCGGCGAGGCCGACGAACCAGTCCATGACGGCGGCGACCAGCGCCACGCCGACGAACATGACGGCGCCGATCACGATCCCGGCAAGCACCTCGTGGGTGCGCGCGAGTTCGACGACTTCAGTCCACATCGCCACCTCGTCAATGCGCGCGCGCACGTGCAGCAGTCGCCGCTGCGAAGCAGACGCGCATCCGCCTGGTTGTCGAGAAAAGAGTTGGTTTCAGTTGCCGGGTTCTCTCCACCCGGCGTAAGCCCCCCATTAGCAGAGACGTTGGGTCACAGGGGCCAACGTCGTCATCAGCCTTACGTTGCGGCGTAAACCGCGGCTGACTGCTACTCGAACGGTTGCGTGTTACTCGGTGGCGTCTTCCGCGACCTTGCCCTGGTCGCCGTCGGCCTGCGCGCTCGCGCTGGACTCCGGCGCGTTCTCGGTCTCGGCCGGCGCCTGTTCGTTCACTTCATCGACCATCACTGCCCTCCTTACACTCACCAGCCCAACGCCGGCGAACATCCACCGAGAGAGGGCACCTGAGAAATGCGCCACCGTTGGGGCATATCCCTCGTGTCTGGCGCGGTGCCCTCTCTCGAAACTGTCACGCGCCGATGACCCTTGCGGGGTCGCCGTCGGCACGGCCGAGCGCCACCAGCAGCGCCCTGGCCACACGACCGATCGGCACGTCGACGCGGACCGAGACCGCATCGTCGACACCTTCGAGCGCGAATCCATCCATCGACGTCGTCCTCCCCACCCGAGGCGCGGCGGGCGGCGGCGTCAGCCCGCGGTCCAGCGCGTCGACCTCCGCCTGAACCTCACGCGCCGCCGCAAAGAACTCGGCCAGGGCGAACCACGAGGGAGTGATACCCGCGCGGTGCTGCTGCTCGAACGTCGCGATCTGCGACAAGAGAACTCGAATACTCGGCGTCACCGAACTACCTCCTCCGGCACATCAATCGCCCACGGGCGGACCTTCAGCACGCGCGCCTGAACGTCCGCGAGCCGAGCTCGACGCAGATCGGTCTGCTGGTCCCGGCCGACCACCACGTCGCGGGTGCAACGGAAGCCACGACCCTGAACCTCGTGGCTGGCGAGCGTGCGCAGACACAACGGGCACGACGACTGCGGGTGCGACGGGAACATGAAGACAACAGGCTGAGCAGAAGACATCAGGCAACCCTCCGCAACTTCGACCACGCACGCTGCATCAGCGACCGACCCTTCGCGTCACGCAACAGGACGAACTTCGACCACTTCGGCTCCGCGGCGATGACACGCGGCCGGCCAATGGCGGGATCCGCGTGCGCCGCGCGCACGACGGCAGCCATGCGTTCGAACCGGTCAGGCGATCTCTCGGCGCGGCGACGAGTCGCAAGGTCAAACAACAAACGCCAGTTCATCGGTGCTCCTCAGCTAAAGGAACGAGTTGGGTCTGAGACTTTCGCGGACGCCCAGGGCCACGGCGCTCGGTCGAAGCCTGTCGGTGATGATTTCGCCTAGCGCTCTGGAAGAACCGCGATTCCTCGAGCTCGCCTCGCGTCCACTTCTCGACCAGGCGCCCGCTGTACTGCGTGTTGCCGGCGAGCTGCGGATGAATCTCGAACGGCTTGAACGCGCCGGCCTTCTTCATCCGGTAGAACGCGGTGTGGCCACGGTCCAGGATTGACATCAGGTCGGTGTCGTAGAGGACCGCCGGAAACGGCTTGCCGGTCGGCCAGCGCCCAGCGGATTGCTCGGGCGATACGGAGATGTCGACCATCTAGCCCGCGCCTCCCCCACCGCCACCGGCCGAGTCCTTCTCGCAGCCCCAGAAGCGATACCAGAACCCGCCCGGCTCAAGGTGCTCGCAGATCGACGGCACGATGATGTCCATCGCCTTCGGTGCGACCGCGCTGAGCCCCACCGCGAGCAACCACGCCCCCGCCGCCGCTCGAAGAAGCCGACGCAGCATCAACCTGCCTGCACTTTCCGCCCACGTTCGAGCAACGACGCTTTCGCCATCCGCTTCGGCACCGCGGCGATCAGATCGCGCACCCCGCCGACCAACGCGCTGAGCTCGCCGGCGCGCACCAACACGGCATTCGCGCGATCGGTCTGGATGTCGTAGAACTCCCATCCGCACATCGGGGAACGTCGCGAGGATTCGCCAGAGGTAGGTAAAGGACGCCTTGCCGTTCAGTTGATCGGAGAGCTTGTTGAGAGGTACTTCGAGGTCAATCGCCACGCTCTGCAACGAGTGGCACGCCCTGTCGATAGCGGTGCGCATATCCGCGGCGATCAGCCGCGCGGCGGGATCCGCGAACGCGACCGGGGCCAACACCAGGCACAGGAAGTACAGCGTCAGGGTCATACGATTTGACCTTCCGGCAGAGCTCGCGAGCGTGCAGACTCAGCAGCCATGCAGGACATCACGCCGTCGCCCGCTCGCTGGAGTGACGCACAGGGACACAGGGGAACAGGTCGTCGACCGTACAACCGAAGAACGCTGCCAGCGCGTGCAGCGTGGGGAGCTTCACGTCCGTCGAAACGAAGTTACAGATGTCGGAAATGGAAGCCTGCGAGCGGTTCGTGCCGCGCGCGACGTCGGTCTGGGTTAGGTCAAGCATGGCCATCGCAACCCGCACGCGATTCGGGGATGCCGCGGTGACCGGCACGACTCGCAGCGCCTTAAGCTCGTCGCCGCTGAGTTGAGTTCGCTTCACGCCAGAGAATATAGGCGTACAGCAAGTTAGACGTCAAGCGATATTATTCGCGTGAGCGCAAGTCTAATGCACACAACGAGTTGCCTAATAACTACGCTTGAAAGCCAAGTCAGCGGTGCTTATGCTCAACCGGTGGGATTCGGGAAGAACGTCAAGCGCATCAGGCTCAACCTCGACATGAAGCAGAAAGCGCTGGCTGCGAGGCTCGGCGTGAATCAAGCGACAGTGTCGGGCTGGGAGAGCGACAAGCGCGGGGTCCCAGAAGGACCGACGCTACTCCGCTTCGCGAAGGCATTGGGGTGCTCAATCGACGAGCTACTACTGGGTGTGGACCCCGAGTACGACGAAATCGTGATTGGTCGCCGTGACCCACTGCGTCACGACGATGCAGGATCCTCAGCCGCCGCGCGCAACCAGGCGCAGCGGAAGGGGAGTGAACAGCATGGCGTCGACGGGGCAACTGCGACTCGCGTTCAGCAACACCACCTCAAAGCGCGCACGACTTTCATCCGTGACCTGCAGGATGTCGCGGATGAACTCTTCAAGCTCGTCACCGTCGAGGAAGAACGGATTGCTCGAGAGGGTGGCGACGTTGCAACGCACGCGGCCCGTCGCCGCCGCCACCATCGAAAGGCTGGTTGATGCGTTCCTCCGCGAATCCAGCAGCGGCGAACACGTGGCCTCTCGCAGCACACGCGTTTCACATCTGGAACACGAAAAAGAAATCGCGATCTGAATCGCTCCGTCGCGTGCAGGCGCGAGTAAGATGGGCGCGCCCAAGCGCTTCAGCGACGACGACCAGTGACCAACAGGGACTCCAAATTGCGGATCGTGCGGCGAAGCCACGACAGCGACTCCGCCGCCGCAGCTTCACCATGCGGCGGCGCCATGCTCGCCTGCTGTCCATCGATTCGCCGCCTCGAGGATCGCCCCGTGGCCCAGACGGCCGTCGCGAGGCTCGCCGAGCACTTGTGCGCGCGCCCGCCCGCGGGCGCACCGCCCACCGAGCCAGCGAAGGCGGCCACCATGAAGAGTAGCGCCTGGCGCCGCTCAAGGACGCGGCCTGGATGGAATCTCCATCGCGCCGCGACAGGGCTCACAAACCCGCGGCCCCCAGCGGTGCCGGCGACGCTCGATCTCACGCTCGAGGAGTACTACGCGGCCGCGGCGACCATTGGTCTACTCGCCGCGCAGGAAGTCGAGCCGGATCCGGAGTGGGCGGCGAAGTGGTCGCTCGAGTACGGCCAGACGATGGCGCGTGAGTCGCGCCGCCGGCGCCGACAACGGACGAAGAGCTAAACCCGCTAACTACGGAGGAGCGTCAGTGGAGAGAATTCGACTCATCATGCTCGTGTGCGCGATCGCGAGCGTCGAGACGCAGGCCGGCGCCCAGACCCTAGACGACGCAGCCGTTGGATCCGCGTTACAGGCAGGGGTCACGAAGAAGTTCAGCGACCTTATTTCAGACTGCGTAGCAACGCCAGGATTTGGAGAGGGGATGGGTGCCAGCTTAGCTGGGGGGATCCAGCCTATTGGCGCCTACACCGTCACTGCCTCCGGAGCGGAGGGGAGGATCGCGTTCCTCGCGGCGGACGCGAAGCGCCTCTACAAACCATTCGGCCTGTCAGATGTGCCGCCGCAACTCCGCGATCGCTCGATGCTGTTCGTAACGGTCACCCCGCATGCGCCAAAGAAAAGCTCGAGCAGCTACGACGTCCCGTCACCAATTGAACGCGTCGTCCTGAAGTCGAAGGCTGATCCCAACAAAGTCGTCCAGCCTGAGAACATCGAGCTCTCACCGCTCGAGTGGGGCAACTTGATGGGAGGGAAGGTCCAGGGCAACTCCGCCGTCGCCACATTTCCACACAGCGTGACGAAAGAGCTTCCACCTGGAGACATCGACATCGTGGTCATCACCGAAGCTGGGGAGCGCCGCTGCAAAATCGGCACGAAGGACCGAGCGAAGATTATTCGGTGAAGGCGCCGCCACATGAGCAAGGAAAAGAAACCGACGTTCACCGTTGAACTCGAAACCGGCGACTACATCGTGGGCGCCCCGACGCGGCAGCGCACGGTCTTCACCTGGCTCGTCGCAACCGCGATCGGCCTCTCACTGTTGTTACGGCCGGCGATCGGGTTTGCGCAGGTGCCCACGACGTGGGTCGCGGTCCGAACGCAGACGTCAAACCCACCGCCTGCTGCCGTCAACGGCATCGTCACGTTGACGCTGGAGTCAGGCGCGACAGTCCGCCTGCGCGCCTTCGACATCGACTATGACCGCACGAGCGGATTCAAAACCGTCGTGGTCATCAAGGCACTGTCGGCGGCGACGATGACCGCGCCCGGCGGCGGCCGGAAATATCTCAACATAGTATTCCCGGCCAACTTCGTCGCGACCGTGTGGCTCGAGGACCTCGTCGACGAGCCAGTCAGCGGCCCTGCGTCTTCCCCGGCCGTTGCGGCGACGCCAGCTGCCGCGTCGTCCGGGGTCACGAGAAGCTCATCGCCAAGCAGCAGCCAGTGCGCTGCTACGACGCAGAAGCGCACGCGGTGTCTTCGTACCGCGGCGGCCGGCAGCGCCTTCTGCTGGCAGCACAAATGACGACGCGCTCATTCACGACAGCCGACATTCAGTCTCAGCAACCATGAAGAAGTGCCCGTACTGCGCGGAGGAAATCCAAGACGCGGCGATCGTTTGCAAGCATTGCGGTCGCGATCTTAAGGGCGGGGCCTCCCAAGTTCAGATCGTCGCGCCGGCCAAAAAGACAAGTCCCGCCGCGTGGGGCTGCCTCACCATCATCGTCCTATTAGTTGTGTTTGCGATGCTCCCAGCGCTGTTCCGCGATAGTACGCCTAGGCCAGCGACAAGCTCGGGCACGCCGGCCGCAAATCCGGCGCCGACACCCCGTGTTCCGCCGCCGAACGGGAAGTGGTCGCGAGCAGAGAACCAATCGAAGATGGACGACTCGAAGACTGTGAGCTATCACCTCGAGGCAGAGAACGAGATCGAAGGCTGGCTGGCCAAGAACAAGCCGTCGCTCATCGCCCGATGCAAAGAAGGCAAGGTTGAGGCCTACATCACCACAGGGATGTCCTCAAGTGTCGAGTCCGGGAGTGACGAACACACCGTGCAGGTTCGCTTCGACGACGCGCCCGCGGCGCGGCAGACGTGGTCTGACTCCACTGACGACAAAGCGCTCTTCGCGCCGTCGCCAAAGACGCTGCTCAAGAACGTCTCGACCGCGAAACGCCTGCGGTTCGGCTTTACACCATTCAACGCGTCGCCGCAGATAGTGGAGTTCGACGTCAGCGGCTTCGGAAAACCGCATGAAGAGATTCTCGCGACGTGCGCTGGGAAGAGATAAGGCCGCAGCAATGAAAGGCGAAGTCCCGCAGCGGCTGTTCTGGCCAGGTCAGGCCGAACGCCTGTCACCGGCCTGGTCGCTCACCAAGAACCACAAGACGGCCGAGTGCTCGGTCTGGAGTCACCAGTTCGGGTTCGAGCTGCGACTCAACATCGCCAGCGAGCTCGTGCAGTCGCAGGTCTGCCGGACCGGCGACAAGCTCACCGAGCTCCAGGCGGAGTGGCGCGCCGCGCTCGAGGCGAAGGGATGGAGTGGATAAGGGGAGTGCAGACGTCTGCACTCAGGCCGCTACAGCGCCAGCCGGGCGCCGCCGCGAGCCTTCGCGAGTTCCGCCTCGAGGAACGTACCCCCAAGGATGGTCTGGCTAAAGCGGTCAAGCGCGTTCGTCGCGGCACCTTTCAGGGCAAGTCCGATGGCGAAGATCGCGAGGCCGACAAGCAGCACCCAGGATCCATAAACCAGACGTTGAACCATGATGTGCGTCGCCCGCGCGCTGAATTCTCGCAGGCGATCGCGAACCTCCGAGGACTCAACGGTCGCCACGGCGGCCTCCCAGTCGTCACTGAGTTCATCGATGGGTTCTCCGCCGATGAAGCTTCGGCTGGCCCAAAACGCAACCAACCCCACGGACGTGAAGCGATGACCGAAGCGAATCAGGCGATTCATCCGCAAGCGGAGCAGCGCGTATGCCGGATGGTCGAACGCCAGCCCCGCGTCCAGCGCGTAGTCGAAGAGTTCGCCGCGCACAGTGAAGAGCTTCTGACGGGTCGAGTCGATGCGGTAGTCACGGTACAGCCAGAAGGCGAGCCCCCAGAACCCGAAGGCGGTCAGACTAAGCTTCATGAGCTCAACAACGGCAGGCTGGTTCATCGTCTCGAATCCTCCGGATGGGTGGTGCCTCGCGGCGTTAGACGACTAGAGGAACGACGTGGATCAAACCGACCTTCAAGCTGCTTTAGGCGTCCGGCCAACTCCTCGGTCTTGTCTCGTCGTAGCTTCCGCTGCCGGAGCCCATACGTGACGGCGCCGCCGGCCAAAAGGTACGCGACCCACTCATTCACCTTCAAGTCGCCCAGAAGCGTTATGCCGACCTGCGCGAAGGTGACCTCTCCTGCGTACGCCTTCAACGCTCCCGTAAAGAAATACGCGACGACGCAAAAAGTCCCGAACTTGATGAGCGTTTCAGCAACGGCGGCGAAGCGATCGACCTTGCGGGCTCGGAGCTGGAAGTCCAGTTCGGATCGGTTCTTCCGTTTCGTCATGCGGGAGCAGCGGCATACTCCCCCATCGGCAACCCGATTACAAGGAAATTGTACCAGAGAAGCCTAACGGGTACAAGGAGTTGTAGGGGTTTGTCCTACCCGGGCCACCCTCATAGCCAGTAACCTGACCAAACCCATGGCGAAGGCCCTACGAAAAAAGCCCATAAAGCCCCTCCCGCGCGGCATTCGGCGCCACGGCGCAGGTTACCAAGTCCGGGTGTCGGTCGCCGGCGCGGACCGCAGCTGCACGCAGTTCCCGCTCGATGCCACGCTCGAGGAGATGCAAGCCTGGCAGGAAGACGAGGACTATCGTCTTCGGCTCATCGCCCGGAAGAACCCGAAGCACCAGCCGCGGCCGCAGGCCGGCACGTTCGCGGACGACGCCCGGAAGTATCTGCGGGCGGTCGCCGCGATGCCGGACATCAAGAACCGCAAGCGCGACATCGCACTGTGGGTCGCCGAGTTCGGCGGCCGACGGCGCCACAAGATCGCAGCGTCGGACGTCCGCGCCGTGCGCGACCGGTGGCTGACCGTCGGCCCGAAGCGCGTCTATCGAAAGGCGACCGAGGACGAGCCCGGGCACTGGGCCGACGTCGCGACGCCCCTGGCCGGCTCCACTGTCAACCACCGGCTGCGCGCGCTGTCGAACCTCTGGACGGTCCTGGACGGCCGCCGGGCGCCCAACCCCGTGCGCGAGGTGCCGGAGGCCGACGAGGCGCCGGAGCTGCCGCGCGCGATCGACTACGGGCTGGTCGAGCAGATTCTCGCCGCCTTGCCGGACCGTGGGCCAGGCGAGCGGGACAAGAAGCGATCGACGCTGTCGAAGACGAAGGCGCGGCTCCGCGTGATGGCGTGGACGGGCCTGCCGCCAGCGATGGTGAAGAAGCTGAAAGCTAAGCACGTCGACCTAAAGGGCGCGACGCTCACCATCGAGGGCCGCAAGAAAGGGAAGGGCGCGCCGGCGATCCGGCTGCCGCTGCTGCCGGAAGCGGTCGAGGCGTTCAAGGCGCTCGAGGCGGCCGGCGGGTGGGGCCCCTTCAGCACCTCCTCGGTCCGGGCGTCCTTCAACCGCGCGGTGAAAAAGGTCTGTACTTTGACCGGGCTCCGGCCCTATGATTTGCGCCACAGCTTCGGGTCGCGCGTCTTCCTGACGACGGGGAATCTGAACGCCACGGGCGATCTCCTCGTACATGCAGACAAGCGGACGACGCGGCGCTACACGTTGGCGGCGGCGAATCCGGTGTTGACGGCGGCCCTGGGACAGTGGCGAGTGGGCCAGCCGAATGGGACAAAGGAGGGAAGTGCCACGGAGTGAAGACGTTGCGGAGTGGCCCAAGGGCCTCCGGAGCCGAAGGTTGCAGGTTCGAGCCCTGCCGGGCGCACCATCACTTAGCGTCATTTCCTTCGACTTCCCGCCCTTCGTAGTCCGTAAAAACCTCCGCAAAAATCCTAATAAATTCCCCTCTTGGCGTAAACCGTGGGCCAGCGGAATGGGCCAAAGGGGGGAGTACTTCAAGTCAGGACGAATGTATGCGGAAGATGCTCTCGATCGTCGTCGTCACATTCCTGTTGTCGGCCGTCCCCTCAGAGGCGCAGTGGGTCGCGCCGGAGAACGGCGGCTCCATCTGGCCGTTTGCCTGTCAGCCGAAGTGCGGCGTCGAAGGCTGGCTTGATGCGCCGCGCTCCGGCGCAACGATCAGCGCCGGTACCGTCTTACACGGCTGGGGCTTCGAGAAGGTGTCCGGCCACAAGCTCGATCGCGTCGATGTCTGGTATGAGGTCAACGATGACGACAAGTGGGCGCCACTGAAACAGCCAGATTGGACGTTCTGGCCCTCCATCTATAGGCCGGACGTCAGCTCCTGGTTCCGCGAAAGTAAGTTGTCACCGCTGGCGACTGAGTTCTCGGGCTGGCAGCTCACGGTCGTCAACCTGCCCCCGCCAGGTGCGCGCCGGATCCGGCTACATCTCTGGTACGGCCCCTACATGCGCTACATCGTCCGAACGTTCAACGTGTCGCCTGATCGTCCCTAAGCAACGCCATCGAACGGCGGGGACCGAGCGCCGCGCGGGCAGACACCGACCTCGCAGACCGGGGCAGCCTGCGTTCCCAGCGATCAGCCCTGCTCCGACGCGGCGCTCAGACCTGATGGCGACGTGCAGACGTCTGCACGTCGCCCTGACACCTTGGCGCAGCACCAACAGACCAGCACGCCGCCAATCTCCTCGAGAGAATTCCGCGCATCACACCGGCCGCACTGCGGCGGCTCACTACTCGCCGGTCGAGCCGTGAGGAGCACCGAGCTGCTCGGCTGTCGCCGGGGCTGTCGCTTCCGCGCGCGCACGCGCCGCGCGGCGTTCGCCGTCGACGATGACCTCATCGAGCGCGGACGTGTCGGCTTCGATGCCGTGTGCGGCGAGCGCGGCCTTCACCGCGCCGAACGCGGCCGAGCCCTTCGCAATGACCTGCTGGCCGATGGTGAGCCACTGAAAAATGGCGGTGAGCGATCCGAGATTCATCGGGTGCCTCCTGCGGCGAGCGACGTCACGAGCTGTTCTTTTTGCGCCGACCTCGGGATGAGGCGGACGATTTGATCGACGAGCGCGGCGATCTGTTCCACCAGTGCCGGGACTTCGGCGGGCGTAATCGACCCGGCGTCGCGGACCAGGCGCGCCACCTTGACGTTGAGGTCGAACGCCGTTGCCAGGTGCCCGCTGATCGTGCGGTGCGCCTCGATCGTCACGCAGGCCGGCGGCGCCGGCGCGCCCGATCGGCCGCAGACCAGCAGCGCCTCGGCATCCTGCACCGTCGCCAGGACGCTATGGGCGGAGACGACCGTCACGGTGGCGACGTGCCGCGCGTTCGAGAGCTGCTGCGTCGTCGCGCAGCTGCTCGCGCCGAGCGCCAGCGCGAGGAGCGCGACCGGTGCGATCTTCGAGATATTGATCGTCGCTGGGTCGTTCTTTCCAGGTAGGCCCGACGTCATCATCTTCGTACTGCCGGCGGCGACGATGGCCGACAGGATGCGCATCCAGTCGGCGTAGGTCCACTGCGTGGGCGGCGGGGAGTTCTGCAGGTAGGTGAGCACGGCCACCAGCACCGGCAGCCAGAGCACCAAGGAATCGCGGGTTACCGTGAACGGTCCGATTTTCATAACTACTGTCCTTTCGTGATGGAAATGATCTGCACGCCTGGCCGTTCGGCGACGACGCCAACAGGTGACCAGCCGCCGCCCCAGCGCACGCCGGGATCGCCGTTGATGCCGAGCAGCACCGTCCAGCCGCGGTGCCCGCTGACGTAGCTGTAGGCGCGCACGATGCCGTTGTGATTGAAGTTCGCGGAGGCCACTGGCGAGCCTGGCCAGCCGGCATTGACGAAGGTCAGGCGGTCCGTCGTGTTGAGGGCGCGCCAGCCGGCGAGGAACGCTTCCGCGCATTCGCGCTGCACGGGCCCGAGCAGCTGTCCGTCCAGCCCCGCCTGCGAATGAAACACGGTGCCGAGCTCGAACCCGCGCGAGAGCGCGCCGAGCGTGAAGAAGAATTCCGGATCGTTGCGGCGCTGCCGCGTGCCGGTCGCGCCGCCCATCCACTCGTCGGCGCCGATCGGCTCCCCGCTCATCGCGGGCCTCCTGGTCGCCGCGCTGATCGCTTCGATCTCGCGAAGCCGACGCACTTGGTTCCACTTGTCGCGGCCGCGGTCGAGATGCGCGGTGTTGAAGAGCCCGCCGTCGCCGCGATAGCGCCCGAGTTCGTCGGGTTCGTCGGTGCCGATCGGCGCACCGAGCGCCCACGATACGCCGGCAGGAATGACGCGCCGAGCGACCGCGAGCAACCAGGGTTGGTCGTTGACGCGGTCGCTCTGCGTCGGATGGCCTATCTCATTTGCCACCTCCAACAGCCCATTCGGATGCTGCGCGACGATCGCCGCGACCTGGCGCAGGTGCGCCTCGACGTCATAGCCGCCGTCGCGGGAGTCGGTGATCGCGCTGACGTAGACATAGAGGCCGCGCGCGGCCGCCTCGTCGAGCAGCGTCGGCAACGTCGCGCGAGCGTGTTCGGCCGACTGCCCCGCCCACCGCAGCGCGCCGGCGAAGACGCGGATCCCGTTGAAGCCGAGCGCGCGCGTCGCGTCGAGGAACGCCGCACGCTCCGGAGGCCCGCGCACCAGCAGCGTCAACCCGGACTGGAACAGCGGTCGGAAGGCGCCGGCGTCGGTGATCCAGAACCGGCCGTCGATGCGCACCGGCAGTGCCGGCGCAGCCTCCCGCTCGAGCGCGATGCGGAGGTCGGTGTGGCCAGCGACGTTGACGGCGCGCTCGGCCGGATGGAAGTTCGGCGCCGACACACGGACGATGTAGCCGCCGAACGGCGCCGCGACGCCCGTCCACCCGTCGGCGTTCGCGCCCGCCGGCAACGCCGGTAGACCCTCGGCCAGGACTGCGGCGCCCTCGATCGGCCGGGCGCCGTCGCTGACCCACACGGCGAGGTACCCCATGGGCGCGCTCACTGGCGGCGGTCCGTCCGAGGGTCTCGGCGCCGGCTTATTAAGGCCGCCCGTCGTGGCTACGATCGCGGCCGCGATGCCGGCAAACGCCGCGAGCCAGCCTGTCAGCTTCTTCTTGTTCACCATGACCTCCGCGTGACTTGAATCCAGAGCCAGACCGCAGCGCCTGCGATAAGTCCAAGCGCCCCGAGAACCACGCCGACCGACAACCAGACCCACGTCATCGTCGTCATGCGGCCTCCAGCGCCAGGCGCAGACGTCTAAGCGCACGCGCTTTCAGGTGGCTGACCCGCCCCTGGCTCACACCCAGCGATGCGCCGATCGCGTGGAGCGGCTGCCCGTCGAAGAAGTGGGCGCGGATGACGAACGCCTCACGCGGTCGCAGCGTCCGCTGCAGCAACGCGTCGACCTGGCGGCGGAGCACGTCGGCCTCAGCCGTCGACGCGGGTCCCTGCAGCTGCGCGAGCGTCGCCGGCGGTAGATGCTCGAGCTGCGCGACGGAGAACTGCACCGTGCCGGCGCGCACGTGCTGTCGCGAGATCCGGCCCAACGGGTCATCCTCGCGAAACCGGTCCAACACCGCGCCGCGGATGCGATGGCGCACGAAGGTCCGCAGCGACGCACCCCGGGACGGGTCGAATCGCTGCACGGCGTCGATGAGACCGAGCGTGCCGGCCTGCACGCTGTCGGCGATGTCGACATGCGCGGGCGGGCGATGCCGATGGTGGAGGACGCGCGCCTGGACGGCGACCTCGGGCAGTAGCGTTGTGACCTCCGCCGCCTGGCGCCAGGTCAGGGGCTGTGTCATGACGTGATGCCCAGCGCCCGCTTCGCCTTCACGAGCCAGGCGCGCCGATCCGCCAGGCCGATAGTCCCGCCGTTGATCGCCTTCGTCACGCCGACGACGTCGTCCGCATCGGCCAGCGCGTAGCAGCCGCTCGCCCGCCACGTTTCCAAGGCGACCGCCAGCGCGTGCTCCGGCGCGATCGCGAGCTCGGGTTGCGCGTCGAGCGGGATGCGGAGCACGCGGCCATTCCGCGCGTAGTGGGCGCGTCCGGTGATCTGCAGCAGACCCCGTCCGCGATAGGTCCAGCCGTCGTGAGGGTCGACGTTTCCCATCCGCCCGCCGTAGACCTTGCTCGCGAGGGCCCGCGGATTACGAGCGAAGGGTTGCGCGGCCGCGGCGGTCGGAAAGCGGGTCGGCCACACCTCCGTCAACCGCCGCGCGGAGAAGTTGAGGTTTTCGCGGAGGATCTGTAGCCCGCCGGTCTCGTGGCACACCTGCGCGAAGAAGTGCGCGAGCCGCAGGGGGTGGCCGGCCAGTGGTGTCGCGCCGAGCACGTCGCCAGCCAGCGCAAGCCGGTACACGGCATGGGCGTTCGGCGTGAGGGCGAGCAGCGCGGACGTCATCGGCTGATGCCTTTCTTCATCAGCTCCACGTCGAGCTTCAGCGCGTTCACGAATTCCGCGAGGTCATGGGTCCGCTGCCGCAGCGTCTTCGTCCACTCGTCCTGGCCGGATTCCAACCGCTGTACCCGCGCCTGCAGCTCGCGGACGTCGCCCTCGAGGATGGTGTTGATCTGCAGCCCAATCGTGTGCAAGCTGTCGTTCACTCGGGTGGACTGGACGCGCGCTTCGTCGAGGCTCTTCTCGTGACCCTTTTTCACGTCATCGATCGCGCTCTGCAGTTCGGCTTTCATGGATCGCTGGGTCATGGACACGACGCTCCACACGGCGACGATCGTCCCGATGAACTGCAGCGCCAATAGCACCACTTGATAGCCAGTGAACATGCGCGGTCCCCTTGGTCAAACGAAAAGCCGCCACGCTCCGGCCCGCGCGACGGTGCGCGGCGGAACGGGCGGCAGATACCCGTGCGACGGCAGGCTGTTTGCTGGATGTGGGCGTGGCCCCTGCCAGGACCATTAGGCGCGCAGTAGCGAGCTGCACACCGCGCCCAACGTGTCGCCGATTACTTCGGCGGCGTAGGCCCTTCCTTCTCCGTCGGCTCGTCGAGCACGCACAACGGGCCGAGCGCCAGCATGTCGGCGCCGGTGTACTCAGGGTAGGGCTCGAGCATCGAACTCGTGACCGGTCCCCACGGAATGACCACCGGCACGCCCGAGAGATCCTTCAGGCGCGCGTTGAACGCCGCGATCCTTTCCGGAGTACCGTCGAGCATGAACTTGTCCGGACCGAAGAGGGCTCGCTCGGCAGGCGTCGGCATGCGCGTCTTGATGCCGAGCTCCTTGGACGCAACCTCGCGCGGCTCGTAGAAGTGTTCCTTCGTTTCGGCGGTGACGAGCTTCATGAGCTTCACTGCGTGGTAGCGCGTCTTTGCGTCCAGCTTGACGGCGGCCAACTTCGCCAGGGCTGGTTCCGCCTCGACGAGCGCGCCGAGGGTGGTTTCGATCGACGTCATTGCTTCTCCAAGGTTGCGACGCGCGCAGTGAGGGCATCAATCGCGGCGTCGAGTTGTTGTGTGGACCGAATCAGTAGGGGCACGAGCTTGCTGTAATCCACCATGTACTGGCCGTCTCGCACCGTGACGGCACCAGGGAAGGTCTCGATGAGCTCCTGACCGAGAAAGCCCATGTGCTCGATCCCGTCCGCGTCCACGTCGGCGTTGAACTTGTAATCCCGCACTGCCACAGCCCGCAGCTCTTGCAGTCCGTATCGGGTAGGGGCGATGTCGCGCTTCATGGTCGCGTCCGACGAGGTGTTGTAGAAGGTCGCGCCGCCGTTTGAGGTAATCGACCCTTGGATCACGGTGTTCT
>Ga0193738_1000420_pt1 | contig 22873 bp, 19 predicted proteins | sample L2a1metaG_FD_144927 | JGI IMG/M metagenome (GOLD analysis project Ga0193738, IMG submission 144927) | Soil microbial communities from a riparian zone of the East river system, Colorado, United States - L2a1 | ecosystem: Environmental > Terrestrial > Soil > Riparian zone | place: USA: East River...
GGTTGCTTTTAATAATAGTTTTTTACTTCTCGTTTCCGTATGAATATGATAGAATGTTTCGTCATCACGGTTTATTTCCACCATCGCATACAGGCTTGCATTAGCATAATCATTTTCTAATGTTTTAATAACCGACAGCGGTAATTGATTGTACAGGATATTCCTTGCTGTGCTTACAAGCTCTGCTTCCTCATTATACCAGGCTACAATACCCTGGTCATTCAAAGAAAAGTTTACCTGTGTATATGGACCCTTTGTTTCCCACTTCACATTTTTTGCAAATGAGAATTCTTTTTCAAATGCGGAAACAATTTTGGGATCAACAGAGGGTTCACTTGCAATAGATGCTGTGATACCTACAGCTAAAAATGCAAATAATGCTACAAATGTTTTTTTCATAAAAAAAGGTTTAATGCCTGCCTGCCGGTAGGCAGGGTCTACGGTTTAATAAATTTTCTGAAGGATAAGTAATGTGCGGGATGAAGATCAAATGTACAGTTGCTATTAAGTGAAAGCAATTGAATTATGATTGACGGAGTGCAGTGTTAAAGAGATTAACGAAAACAACTACATATCAAGATTCATTATTAAACAATATTCTGTTCATGATCAATTTAAATAAGAAGCCTCCCGATTATACCGGGGAGGCTTTCTTAATTTACCACACACCAAAACTAACTGCTTATTTATATTTTTTTGCTTTTGTTATATGTTGTCCAACTTCCACCATTGCTTGAATTCATCACCAGTTTTGTGTCTGCATTCTCCAATGTTACATAATAATGAATGCCATCGCCGTTACTTACTTCGAACAGATCACTGATCCAATATTTGCCGTAATCATTTTTCAGGTTTGTAAAAAGATTGATCGGTAACTGAATTGAGCTGATATATCTTGCTATGCTCACCAATTCTCCCTCTACACTATAATATGCAAACACTTTTTGATCATTCAGCAAAAATGTTGCTCTGAAATAATTGGCGCCTGTCTCCCACTCTACATTTTTTGCCGTAGAAAATTCAGATTTAAAAGATGAAAGTACTTTCTGGGAAACTTTCTCACTGGGATAAGCACTGCTAACTACCACTATTACTAAAAATCCGAAGACGAATACTATCTTTTTCATATCTCAAAAGTTTAATTGGTTTTAGATAAAAATTTTTAAGGTTTACTGGTCAATTGTTTTTGTTTTAGTTTGACGATTCAAAAGTATATTTAGTTACATCCGGTGACAAGCCAATTGTGATTGCCGGGCATTATTGTTAATGCAGGTGAATGAATCTATAATTAGGTGAACATGTATCCGCTGCTAATGCCGATTGACGATATTAATTTCCTTTCATCCCATACCGTACACCTGCGCCGAAATGTGAAAGTTTTTATAACAAATGAAAACCGCTTTGAATTGTGTAACAATCACGTTTCTGTTTCGTCTATCAAGTATCTTTAGCCTATGAATTACCTGGCTCATGCATATCTTTCTTTTAATAAGCCGGGTATTTTAGTGGGCAATATGATCAGCGATTTTGTAAAAGGCAGGAAGAAGTATGATTATCCGGAAATGATCCAGCGCGGGATCTCATTTCATCGTGAGATAGACAGTTTTGCCGATGGCCATTGGGCGACAAAAGAGGCAAAAGACATATTTCGTCCTGTTTACAGGCTTTATTCGGGCGCCATCATGGATGTAGTGTATGATCACTTCCTTGCTCTTGATGAAAATGAGTTCACAAATGAAAGCTTAGAGAAGTTTACCCTAAATACTTACAATTTGCTTGACCAGTACACAAATTATTTCCCTGAAAAATTTGCCATTATGTATCCGTATATGAAGACGCATAATTGGCTTTATAATTACAAATACAGGGAAGGCATACAAAAAAGTCTTGGTGGCCTGGTAAGAAGATCAAAGTATTTGACAGAAAGCGACACCGCCTATCAATTATTTATCGATCATTATGAAAAATTAAAGCGGTTATACCAGCAATTTTTCCCTGAAATAAGATCAATGGCTATTAATTTTCTAAAACAGCGGGATGAATAGCGAACGATTCGTCTTTTAAATTCGTCATAGACTGTGAAACTGTTATTTTTGTCATTTTAAACTTTGTTTATGCGCAAAACTTCGATCCTTTTCTTTTTACTCTTTTCTTGTTTGTTTTCTTTTTCTCAATCGGCAGGCAAAGCTCCGGAAGTTGATAAATCACCAATGGATGTAAGCTATTATCCAGCTAATTATCCTGTGCTGAAAATTCAGAATAAAGCAACAGAACCATTGGCTGCCCGTGTTCTTTATAGTCGTCCGCAAAGGCAAGGCAGAAAAATTTTTGGTGAATTGGTTGAATATGGAAAAGTTTGGCGATTTGGCGCTAACGAAGCCACCGAAATAGAATTTTATAAGGATGTAAAAATTGGTGGGAAAAAAGTTGTAAAGGGCCGTTACACTCTTTATGCGATCGTAAGTGAAAATATATGGACCGTGATCGTTAACAAAGAAACGGATATATGGGGTGCATTTAAATATGATTCGAAAAAAGATGTGCTGCGTACTGATGTGCCCGTACAAAAAACAGATGAAATGATCGAGAGTATGTCGATGTGGTTTGAAAAAACGGCCAGCGGTGTATCATTGATAATGGCATGGGAACAAGTCAGGGTATCATTACCTATCACTTTATAAAATATACATGAAAAAGTATTCTATATCCATACTGCTCCTCACATTTTTATTTAGCTGTAGTGAGCCGGAAAAAAAACCAGCCGGAAATGATACTCCAACAAAAGCTGATTCGCAGATAAAGGTGCTGCCCCCGATCACTCATTACACTATTCCGGATAAATCGCCCATGGACATGATCTATTTTCCATCCGATTATCCTTTGCAAAAAATGTCAGATAAGACATCCGCACTACCATTCATGAGGATCATCTATAGTCGTCCGCAGAAACTTAATAGAAAAATTTTTAATGACCTTATAAAATATGATGCCCCGTGGAGGCTTGGCGCTAATGAATCAACAGAGATAGAATTTTTTTCTCAGGCTACAGTTCAGGGAAAAAAAGTCAAACCCGGTCGTTATATTTTATACTGCATTCCGCAGGAAACAAAATGGACCTTTGTATTGAATTCGAATCTATATAGCTGGGGACTTCAGCAAAACAGGCAAAAAGACGTCATACAATTTGAGGCTCCGGTTGAAAAAAATAATGCATCTATTGAATACTTTACAATTGCGAGTGAAAAAGCATCTGACAAAAGCACTCAATTGGTTTTTCTTTGGGATGATATAAAAGTAAAGTTGCCTGTGAGTTTTTAAAAATATTTTTGTTCCCGGTATTTGTTCCTTCATTGAGCTAACTATCATCTATCAGTTATTATCTATTATCTCAACAATTCCCCATTGAGCATTCACGACAATATTTCTTTACTTTACATTCATGTGTGGCATCGCCGGCATCATATCATCCAATACTTCGCTTGTAACGGCTGACCGTATAAAAAAGATGACAAGCTCAATAGCTCATCGTGGGCCGGATGCAGAAGGGCATTGGGTAAATGATGCCGTTGCTTTAGGTAATCGTCGTCTTTCAATTATCGATCTAAGTATTGCTGGCAATCAACCAATGTATTACATGCAGCGTTATACGATCATTCATAATGGCGAGATCTATAACTATCCTGAACTAAAAGAGGAATTACATAAAAAAGGTTATACTTTTTCTTCAAAAACAGATACAGAGGTAATCGCAGCATCTTATGATCAATGGAAAGAAGAATGTGTTGATCATTTTGACGGCATGTTTGCTTTTGCTGTCTGGGATGAAAAAGAAAAAGAATTATTTGCCGCAAGAGACAGGTTTGGCGAAAAACCATTTTTCTATTATGCCGACAAAGAACAATTCATTTTTGCTTCAGAAATGAAAGCGTTGTGGGCCGCAGGTATTGAAAAAAGGGTAAATTTAAAATTGCTCTTTAATTATTTAACGATTGGTTACGTTGACAATCCCAACATTCCGGAAGAAACCTTTTTTGAGAATATCTCTAAACTACCACCGGCTTCATTCTTAAAATATACATCTCTCAACAATCAATTTTCAATAGAAAACTATTGGGATCTCGAAATTGAAAACGAAAACAAAAAGATAACTGATGCAGAGGCAATCGAAAAATTCGGTTTTCTTTTTCAGCAATCGATACAAAGAAGATTAAGAAGCGATGTGCCAGTTGGTACAAGCTTAAGTGGCGGATTGGATAGTTCATCAATTATCGCAACTTTACATTCACTCACCACTCACCTTCCGATAGCTACCGGGACACCACTCACCGCTTTCTCGTCCATCTTCCCGGGTTTTGAAAAAGATGAATCGGCATTTGCAAAACTGGTTGCAGATAAATACCAGGTGCAGCATTTTACCACAACACCTGATGCATCTTCTTTACACAACGATCTTGAAAAACTTTTTTATTACCAGGAAGAACCGTTTAGCTCTACCAGTATTTATGCGCAATACAAGGTATATGAATTGGCAAAACAAAAAGGAGTAAAAGTTTTACTCGATGGCCAGGGAGCAGATGAAACATTAGCAGGTTACCATAAATACTATAAATGGTATTGGCAGGAACTTTTTAGAAAAAGAAAATTGTCATCAAGCAATGAGTTACATGCTGCAAAAGAATTGGGCATCGTTGAAAATTTTGGATGGAAGAACAGGATCGCTGCATTATTTCCTGAGTTCGCTACTATTTTTCTTGAACGGCAATATTTACTAAATGCTTTAAGACATGAGGATCTTACAAAAGATTTTACACAGCTTCAAAGCAAAGAAGCCTATTATATCACACCGGAAATATTCAGCCTGAATGGTGTTCTATATTTCAATACATGTATGCACGGTCTTGAAGAACTACTGCGTTATGCAGATAGAAATTCAATGGCGCATGGCAGGGAAGTTCGATTGCCATTTTTAAATCATGAATTAGTTGAGTTCATTTTTTCTTTACCGGCAAATTTTAAGATCAGGGACGGTTGGACTAAATGGTTACTCAGAAAAATAATGGAGAAAAGCTTGCCTGCCGAAATAACATGGAGGCGGGATAAAACAGGATTTGAACCGCCACAACAACAATGGATGCAAAGCAACAACGTTCAGCAACTGATTATTGAAGCAAAAAAGAGATTAGTTGAAGAAAGAATTCTAAAGCCGGAAACCTTACATAAAAGCACCGAACCGATGTCAGCACACGAGGCCACTAATTATGATTGGCGTTATCTCACAGCTTCGTTTCTATTTAAATAAAATAGCCGCTTCATCATTGAAGCGGCCATTACTTTCACCTATTTTAGTACTGCTTAAGATCTTTATGCTTTTTTGTATTTTTTTGTCAACTCAAGGGAGCCATAACTATCAGACTTTACGACATACCAATTCTTCTCATCATGAATTGTTACGAAATAAGCTACTTCGTTTTCTTGTGTAATTTCTGTTACCCCATGTATCACCTTACCTGAATATTTATTTTTCAATTTGGAAAGGATATGCACCGGGAGGCTTTCTTCGGCGTAATAACGTGTCGTACGAAGCAGGTTCCCTTCTGTATCATAAAAGGCCCTGGTGGTGATCTCTGATTGTTTGAAACTGGCCTGGTAAACATTTTGCATTTCATGCCAAACAACATCAGTTGCTTTTATAAATGTTTCTTTAAATGCTCTTAATACTTTTTCATTTACTTCAGGAGGCGTGGTTGCTGCAGCGCCTAGTGCTGCAAACAGTGCTAAACAAACTATTATCTTTTTCATGGTTATACTTTTTTCGGTTAATAATTTTTTTGATATGCTTAAAGTTATTCTGTCTATCAGCACAAGACAAGGAGTTTGTCTGCTATCGGCAAATGAAGATTATTATGCAAACCCCTTTAAATAAATCACAATACAGCTGAAACATTAAAAAGGCGGGTCTAAAAATATTATCAGTAACCTGAAGCATGATTAAATTATGCTTATACCACGAGTTAAGTGTTTGTTAAGTGAAACTTTGATCATGATGAATGGTAAACAGCCATTTGCCCGATATTTCACATCTTTGCACTCATTTTAAAATTTTATATGAAAGAAGCAACAAAGTATATCCATGCAGGTGCAGAACCTGATCCTTCAACCGGTGCTATCATGACCCCTATTTATCAGACAAGCACTTATGTACAGTCAGCGCCGGGAAAACATAAAGGTTATGAATATGCCCGCAGCCAGAACCCAACTCGTTCAGCATTGGAAAGAGCATTTGCTGAGATCGAAAATGCAAAATATGCTTTGGCATTTAGCAGCGGTGTAGCAGCAACCGATGCAGTGATAAAGTTGTTGGAACCCGGTAATGAAGTGATCTGCGCCAATGATATGTATGGCGGAACATATCGTCTTTTTACAAAAGTGTTTGAGAAATTCGGTATCAAATTCATTTATGTTGACACAACAGATGTTTCTAATATTGCGAGATCAGTTACAGCGAATACAAAACTTGTTTGGTTAGAAACACCAACCAATCCCTTGATGAACATAACTGATATTGCTGCGGTTGCTGCTATTACAAAGCCCAAAAAGATTTTACTGGCAGTTGATAACACATTTGCCTCTCCATATTTACAAAACCCTATAGACCTCGGCGCAGATATAGTGATGCATTCAGTAACTAAATACCTTGGTGGACACAGTGATGTTATTCAAGGTTCTTTGATGATGAATGACCTTGAACTCAGGGATAAACTTTATTTTATTCAAAAAAGTTGTGGCGCTGTCCCGGGGCCAATGGATTGTTTTCTGGTCCTGCGTGGAATAAAAACCTTGCATGTAAGAATGAAAGCTCATTGTGAGAATGGCGACATCATTGCTCATTGGCTGAGAAAACATCCGAAGATTGGAAAAGTATATTGGCCCGGGTTTGATGATCATCCGGGATATACAGTGGCAAAAAAACAAATGCGTGGTTTCGGAGGAATGCTCAGTTTCGTTTTAAAGAACGATAGTGTTGAAGAAGCAATGAGAGTATTATCATCCACAAAACTTTTTTCATTAGCAGAAAGTCTTGGCGGAGTGGAGTCACTGATCAATCATCCTGCTTCAATGACGCATGCTTCAATACCTAAAGAAGAAAGAATTAAAAACGGCTTGAGTGATTCGTTGATACGTTTAAGTATTGGAATTGAAGACGCAGATGACCTGATAGAAGATCTGAAAAAAGCGATCGGATAAGTTTAGGTTGCTTTTGGTTTTCCAAATGGGGTAAAAAATACTCATGCCCTATAGTTTTATTTAAAAAAAGGAAAATTGTAAAGGTTTTTCGTTTGGTATGAGGATTGCAACTATAGGTTTAAATTATAGAATCATGGGATCACTCTTATACATCGTTGCAGTAATTCTTATTATTGGTTGGCTTTTGGGATTTTTTGTCTTTAACGCCGGCTCGATAATACATATTTTACTAGTCATTGCTGTTATAGCTATTTTACTCCGCCTCATTCGCGGAAGAGATCCTATCTAAAAATATCGCACCGTCATCATTGTTAAATTAAATAGTTGCTTTTCATTAAGCATACCATTTAATTTTGTGCGATGCCGGTGCACCTAATTGATTTTCTTAACAGCAAGGTAGAAGAATATAATAAGCCTGCATTTATAAAAGATGACCCGATCTCGATCCCTCATCTTTTTTCTAAAAAACAAGATATAGAAATTGCAGGCTTATTTGCTTCTATTTTCTCCTGGGGAAACAGAACAACGATCATTAATAAAAGTAAAGAGTTGGTCAGGCGAATGGATAACTCGCCTTACGCATTTATCAAAGATCATTCTTCAACAGACCTGAAAAATCTTAAGGGTTTTAAACACAGGACATTTCATGAAGATGACCTGTATTATTTTATAGAAATTCTTCACCAGCATTATTCAACACACAAGTCATTGGAGTCTGCATTTTTTCCAACAAAAAATTTAAACGCAGAAGAAGGCCTGATACATTTCAGGAATTACTTTTTTTCACTGGAACATTTAAAGAGAACAGAGAAGCACATCTCTTCACCTTTGCAAAAATCAACTTGCAAAAGGTTAAATATGTTTTTAAGATGGATGGTAAGAAATGATAACAAGGGGGTTGACTTTGGTATATGGAAAAATATTTCTCCTGCACATCTCATTTGTCCAATTGATGTTCATGTTGCAAGAGTTGCAAAAAAAATTGGCTTGCTTAAGAGAAAGCAAGTTGATTGGCTTGCTGCAACGGAACTTACTGAAGCATTGCGACGATTAGATAAAAACGATCCGGTGAAATATGATTTCGCCTTATTTAATCTTGGAGCAATTGAAAGATTCTAAAAATTAAATAGTCTTTCCCGTCCTCCAACCCTTCTCTTTGCACCTGCTGGTCTTACGTTATAACTAAATGTTGCCATGAAGTAGCGTCCTAAAATATTATTCTCAGTTGTTGTGATCGTATTTCTGTTTGCGCTCACCCAAATGCTTTGGTTGCGATCGAGAATATCATTTACTGCAAGCTTTAAAACCCCTGCTTCATTTTTCAGCATTGTTATATTCAATGCTCCATTCCAGCGAATGGTTTCTCGTGGATAACCAGCCGGGATACTTCCATTATAGGCATAAGAAATTTGTGTCTCCCAAATAAAATGCTTTGGCCAGCGTAGTACAATTTCATTTCCCCAATCATAACTGCTTACTTTAAGCTCTTTGAAATAAGTGCTGGTATATCTTGTAAAATTCTTTCCAAAACTGTAGTTCATGTTCCATTCAAACTTATCGTTCAGGTTCATACCAATTCCAAACCAATGATTATAGTTGAAAGTAGTTTGCCAGGCATCGATACCATTAAACAATAAGCGGCTTTTATTAACTCCCATCCAGTTGCCCGTATTCCACATAAATATCCTGTTCTGTTTATTCTTATACTGTTTATTCACATTCCAGTTCATGCTATAATTCCTGCTACCATCCGCATTGACAGGGAAACTCGTCTGCACCCCTTTTTCATCTACTGTAACTGTTTGTATGATATCATTCCTGGTGAATCCACCATTCACATAACCACCAACATTGATATATCTTTTTGCATCATTGAAATAATAATTCAAAGAAATATTATCTCTTTTTGAAGATAAAAGGCCAGGATTCCCTTTCATGATAAAATATGGATTGCTCAGATCAACAACAGGGTTCAATGAATTAAATCCGGGAAGAACAATATCCCTGTTATAATTAATACTTAGCTGTTTGTACACCACAGAGAAAACCGGTAATACATCAAACTGATTTTGTTTGATAAAAGTATTTGATGAAACCAGTCGGTTGTTTACATGTTGCTTCAAAAATCTTGCTGATGGTGTAATTGTCAAATCCTTCCATTTGTACTCAAGACCAACACCAACGAAAGCACGATGACTGATCCTTCTGAAATCACTGCTTAGTAATGTATTTAATACATCGAATTTATCATTTCCATTAACGCTGTTATAGGTGCTTACTGCATTATTCAGCTTGCTATATTCATAACGACCTGCCAATCTTATTGTAAAACTTTTATTAAGCGGTTCACTGTAGTTGAACATATTCATGATATCCGTTCTTGGTATTCTTTCTTTTCTTAATTGGGCATAAAGACTATCATATGCAATGGGATAGTAATAACTAATATCAGACTCGGACATATAATCATTATAACGATTATTGATATCGACATTGTGATTGATATTGAATCTTCTTCCTTTCTTTTTCTTTGATAAACGAGTGATGGCTACTCCATGGCGATACATATATGTTTTAGCATCATTATACTGATTTACATCACCATCGCTTAATGGACCGGTCTTACTATTATTTCCGGCAATATCACTAAAGCGATCTTCATCCTGCAAGCCGATCAGGTAACTTGCATTGAAAAGAATGTTTGTAACTGAATCAGGTTTCAATCTTGCCCCTGCACCGAAATTATGTGTATGCGTTATGAAGTCACCCGTAAGTTTTGTTCTTGTACTGATAATAGTATCACCTTTATACTGTCCAAGATTTGTATTCGTAAGCCGGTCACTATTTACATTTCCATGAAAATACTGCAGGTATAACGATTGTTTTTTATTCGGCGCATGATTGATATTAAATCCGATTCCTTTACTGGTAGAGATACCACCAAAATTTTGCGATCCACCGAAGTTGATACCATTAATTGAAATACCATTGCCGCCGGGATTGTTCCATACACTCGTACTATTACTGGCACTATTGCTTCTTATTCTATCAAAACCACCTGCTGACATTAATTCTGAATAACTGAAACCTGTACGATTAATGTTATTCATGTAACCAAGTACACTTACCTGCAATGTATCCCGGTAAACATTGGCGATACCACCTGTTTCATAAAGCTTACCTGTTCCGCCGCCGGCATATAATTTTCCAAACCATCCTTTCTTCACACCTTTTTTCAACGTAATATTAATAACCTTGCCGACATTATTCATGTTATCATCTCCATTACGCATGGCTTCTTCCTTATCATCTGTTACCTGTACTTTATCAATTACATTGGCTGGCAAATTTCTTGTCGCCATTTTTGGATCGTCGCCAAAGAATGTTTTTCCATCAACTAAGATCCTGTTCACAGGTTTTCCATTTACAACAATATTTCCTTCTTTGTCAACCATTACACCGGGAAGTTTTTTCAAAAGATCTTCCACCAATGCATTGGGTAAGGTTTTAAAAGCGGATGCATTGAATTCAATGGTATCCTTTTTCATGATCACTGGTGGTCGTTCTGCATACACCAATACTTCATCCAATGTTTTTGAATCTGTGCTAAGCGGAATTGTACCAATATCAAAAGTTGTTTGAGAAGATGTGATCGTAAATTCTTTTCTATATACACTGTAGCCGGAATAAGATATGACCACCCTGCAATTAATATCAAATGGTAATCCAGGAACTTTAAAATCACCGTCCGGTGTGCTAAGACGATACGTGATGATGGCTGTGTCTGCTGCTTTAAAAACAGTTATGGTAGCAAAGCCAAGCGGTTTGGCTGTTGATGAATCTGTAATTTTTCCTTTAAGCGTTCCTTGTGAAAAACATAAACAGTAAAAGAATACTGCAGTAGTAAGGACTAATGTTTTCTTCATGATTGTTGGTTATGGCTATACAAAACGAATTTATACGACATTTTTCGTATAGACGAATATCACTGATTATTTTAACCTATTTTTGGACAAGTGGTCAATAACATTGATGAACATCCTCAGAAAGTTTTAGAAGAAGAAGAAATTATTTCTGCCACCAACTTTTCCGCCTTTAAAATCACGAATGTTATAAGTGAAGCTGAGCATGAAATACCTGGTCAATGCATTTGACTCAACATCTGTAATAAAATTTTCACCGACAGAACGATATGCATTGGTATTTTGTTTTAGAAGATCAAAAGCAGAAAGTTTCAGCTGGCCTTTCTTATGCCTCAAAAAAAGATAGTTAATGCCGGCATTCCATCGAACGACATCCTTGCTGAAACCTGGAGCCACCTGCGGGTTATGGCGATAGTCAATTGAGCTTTCCCAAACCCAATTCATAGGCATGCGAATAATTATTTCTGATGTTGCGAAATGAGTAAGAACATTTAGATCTCTATAAGCCTCACTTTCATTATTAGTTTTACTCCAGTTAATTCCATATCGTTGGTTAAATTCGAAAATATCTTTCCAGTTAAATGCCCAGGTTAAAGAGGGGCCGATATTAAACCTGTTGGAAGCGCCTTTGTTGCCATTGACAATAATATAGCTTTTAATGTAGCCTAAATTATAAGTGAGGCGCAACGAAAATCGCCAGTTGTTGTTAAATTTAAATTGTTTGGAATAGTTGCCGAAATTGTAAACACTCCAAAACCCATTGACATTAACAGGCCTGGTTATTTGCACTCCGCTTTGGTCAACGGTTCTTTCACGCACAACAGTATTATCCATAACGGTCATACCAATATTAATATAATAATTTACTAGTCGCTTAGTATCGTACTTATTGTAGCCCGCATTGAGTGAATGAGATATTGTTGGTACAAGTTCGGGATTGCCTTGATTCTGGTAAAGCGGATTTGTATTGTCAACCACGGGTTGCAGATTATAAGCAGATGGCTCACTGATCATGGCACGATACCCAAGACTAAGTCCCGCACAGGTAAAATTGAGTGAGGGAAACACATACGTATAGTTTTGAATAATGTCTGTGCTCTTCTGGTAATTGTTTCTTATATGGATCGTGTAAATGTTAATCGCAGGGCTAAGCGTAAATTTTTTTCTTGCCCAGTTTAATGTAACCGAACCAGTATTTTTAACGGTCGTCCTTTCCAATCCGTTACTAAGGCCATCATTCAAAACTTCATATTTACCGGAAGAAGGGTTCAAATCGTATGTAATGATGTTATCATTATCATTTGCGTATATAAAAGTATTGGAGAATCTTAGTGAAAGGGTTTTACTTATTGGTTCTGTAAAATTGAGCTGTGTTTGTGACCGTAAATTGTCAGCTCTTTTCTGCCTGTTTTGATTTAGTGTTGTTACAGTAGGTTGCCCGGTATAAAAAACATTTTCAACATCGTTGTATTGATCATTATTTACATCGCCGATGCTAAGGCTGTTACTACCAAAGAAAGACCGGCCTTTCTTTTTAAATCGCCGGCTATAAGAGATGTCGTAAGTAAATGACAGATCATCACTTTCTACTCTTTGCTTGTTGTCGCTTTCATTGAGTTTTGGATTATAGCTGCTGGACCCATTAGAAAAATAATTTCTCCCAGAATTATAATTCCGCAAAGTTAGTCCCGGCCTGATCGTAATAGTTGACATAGAATCGATCTTCCACATCACTTTTCCTGCAAAGCGATGGTTCTTGCTTTTATTTCTTTCCGTTACCGAGGAACGTGTTACAAGAGTAGTATCGCTAAAAAATTGTTGAGAGTTACTCAATGAAATATAATCGCTGATGATCTGGCCATAGAAATATTGAAAATTGATATTTATTTTTTTGCTAGGATCATGATTAAGATTGATCCCTGCTCCGGCTGATTTTTGTAACCCTTGCCCTGTCCCACCAAAAGAAACATCGTTAATGGCAATACCGCCATCATTATGAATTGCAACACCACTATAACCACTCCGGCTAAAGCCTCCTAATTGTTCAAGATCATTAAAACCAAAACCAGCTTTATTGATATTATTTCCATAGCCAAGCACACTTACCTGGAAAGTGTCGCGAAATGAGTTGATAATGGCGCCTGATTCATAATGTGACCTGTCATTATTGCCACCTTTGCCTACATAAGCTTTACCAAACCACCCTTTTTTAATTGCCTTCTTTAGTTTAAGATTTATTATTTGTCCAAGATCTGCTTTATTGATGTCAGGATCGTTGTCCAGCTCTTCTTTATCATCAACAACCTGTACCTTATCAACAAGATTGGCTGGCAAATTCTTAGTAGCAATTTTAGGATCGCCGCCAAAAAATTCACGACCATCAACCAATATCCTGTTTACCTTCCTGCCATTTACAGTGATCTTCCCTTCTACATCCACATCAACGCCTGGTAGTTTTTTAAGCAGATCTTCAACAAGTGCCTGTGGTAATGTATTAAATGCTGATGCATTGAATTCAACTGTATCATTTTTTACAGTAACAGGCGGTCTCTCTAAAAACACCAGCACTTCATCTAATGTTTTTATATCCGGTTCCATTTTTAATGAACCGATATCAATTTGCAATTGAGATGAAGTAAAATGAAATTCTTTTCTGTAAACACCAAAACCCGACGAAGTAATCACAGCCCGCAATTCAACATCAAGAGGAAGTCCGGGTACTTTAAAATTACCATTGGGGTCACTTAAACGATAGGTGACAATAGAAGTATCTTTAGCTTTGAAAACCGTGATGGTAGCAAATGCGATTGGATTTTTACCTGCTGTGTCTGTGAGTTTGCCGGTAAAAGTTCCCTTGTTATTCTGTGCATGCAGCTGAACAGATAAAAAAGTAAAGCAAAGCAGTTTGAGTAGACTTCGCATAAGATGTGGTAATGGTTGAGCTCTCTATAAATATACCCCGTATAAGATTCAGAAACGTCTTTTTTTTCATAATATTATTACAACATTTTTTAAAGCATGGATAACCTCCCGCAAATAGAAAAACTGATCACCGATGAGATGGGTATTGCAGTCTATGGTTCAGCAAACTTTGAAGACCTAAAGAATGTTCTGGCAGCAAAATTTAATGAGCTAATCAATAATGACTTCAACCACCTTGTTCAATTGCTTTACCGCATTGACATCAGCGAAACAAAACTGAAAGAAACATTGGGACAAAATCAAGATAAAAATGCGGGAGAATTATTAGCTGCTCTTACCATTGAACGACAACTGCAGAAAATAAGATCAAGACAGCAGTACAGTAAACCAGATGAAAACATCAGTGAGGATGAAAAATGGTGAATAAAGAATGGTTCACAGATGACACTGATTTTCACAGATCAAAAAAAATCTGTGAGAAACAAAAGTAGAATTGACTTGTTGTAGTACAAGAGTGCCCCGATATTCATCGGGGTTTCGCTTCGCTCAACGACAGATGCCATGAAAACAGAATGATGAACGGAGCGTCGCAACCGAAGCTCAATAGTTGTTATGTCGCTGACTATATAATTATTTTTTAAACATCAGCTCCTGCACTTTCTCTTTATCTTCTTTTTCATTCTTCAGATCGAACATGGTTCCGAAAACATGATCCCAAATAGTAGAGCTAACACCAAAACCCTGGTGCTCATTCTTGTAATGATGAAGATGATGATTTCTCCAAAGTCCCTTCATCCATTTGAATGGCGGGTTCCATGCATGAATAGCATAATGCATGGTGCCATACATTAAATAACCAAAAAGAAAACCCGGGAAGAACATAAAAGTATATTGACGTCCGATCAGGAACATGACGCCGAAAATGACTGATGCAAGAATAAGACTTGGCACCGGGGGCATAAAAAGACGCTGCTTATCACGGGGATAATGATGATGATTGCCATGTAATATGTAGGCAAACTTTTGCAACCGTTGTTTTTCGCTTACAAGATGGAATAAAAAACGATGAGCTACATATTCAAAAAATGACCAGAATAACATGCCGCCCAGGAAAGTTAGTGCCACTCTTGTTAAGCTAAAAGAGAGATTAGCATTGGCATGATAAAGCATATATCCCATGATCGGGATATACATTCCCCAAATAACAAGAGGATGGGTTTTTGTCAGCATTTCCAGGTAAGGATTCCTGAATAATTGAGCCTGACCTTTATTATGAATTTTCTCGAATTGCATGGCGCAAAGATAATGAAACGTGAATGGTCAACTGTGAATGGTGAATAGGATTTTGTTAAGGATTTTGATCTCCCGATAGCTATCTAGTTAGCAGCTGGTCAACTGTTTGAAAATGATAGCCTTTTTGCTTTAAATATTTTATCAATCCTGGCAGTCGTGTATAAAATTTATCAGTTCTGTCAGGGCCGGCGCCTATATGCATGAGTAAAATAAACCCATTCAGGCCGGCAGGTTTTGTTTTTTCATAATTTATGATGGAGTTGTAAATGGTTTCGCTACTGCGGTAATTTTTGTCTTTTGATGTTGTATAATCAGCATGGCTGAGTGTGCCGGGGGTGAAATTGATAAGTTGCAGGCCAATTTTTTTGGTCCACGCCGAAATTGAATCATTGTGCCATTCAAACGGAGGTAAAAAAAATAATGCATCGTTCTTATAAATTTTAAACTTCGTCATTCGACCATAGTTACTACCCAGGTCAAGTTCAAACTCATATTTCTTCAGAAGTAACTTATTCCTGTCATTCCAATCACAATAAAGTAAATGTTTGTCGCTGTGAGCTCCCAGGTAATTACCATCATCTTTTAGTTTGCTGATAATGGACTCAAAATTCTGATTAAGATAAAAATCGCCGGTAAAAAAGAAAGATGCTTTGATTTTTTGTTGTTGTAAAGTGTTTGCAATAAAATTTCCACCTTCGGCAAATTCATGACCAGTAAAAACCAATGCAATGTTTTTCTTAGTTGAATCGCCGCGGATAATTCCGCCATGGCTGTAAGTGAAGCCTCCATTTCCGGAGGCAGTTACTTTTTTGGTTTACTCTCTGCCTCCTTCGCAGCAAGTAAATAAATTAATGAGGCGGTGCCGTCCATTGTTGGCTCATTGGTACTGTAATCACCATAGTCATCATGATAAACCGCCAGGTCACTTTGGAAAGTTTCGTATTCATCAGGCTGATAAAGTTTGATACCAATAAGGTCTTTGTAAATACTTGTGTAAACAGGGCCATCAACAAGTCCACCATCAATCGGATAATTTTTTATATGGGTAAATGCAGAATGCGGATCAACAGGGGTATCACCCCATGAAGGCAAACCATACACCATGCTTGTGCCCCATGGATTGCAACCAAATAGCCAATCAAAATTTGCCTGTTCCAGTTCATCAAATGTTTTATCGCCTGTTAATTGTTTGTACCAGTAACATTGAATAGCAAATGAGGTAGTCAAATTATTACTGCACCAGATAAAGGGAATGCCGCGATAAAATGCATTTTGTTTTGCCTTGTTCCAAACACGATTGATCCCTTCTTTATAAAATCCAATTATTGTATCTCTTCTTTTATCTTTTAATTGTTTGGCTAATTCGTAATGCCCAATATTGATAAAAGGATACCATTGATAATGTTTTGCAGTGTCTGCACCAAGCCAAGGAGTAATCGGTTCTTTTTTTGCCAACTCCATAGCATGTTTTATAATAGGCATATCAGAACTACCCATTAAATGCAGGTTAAGAGTGGCAGCAGCGTTTTCCATGTCGTCCGACCAATTTTCCTCTGCATATATATAGGGTGATCTTACAGAGGCGGTCTGGGAATACCCAGTTTTTTTAAACCCAAAATTGTAAGCCGAAAAGGCTCTCCTCAAAAGTGTCGAATGGTACATGCTATCTTCAAAAATTAGTGCTCCCAATGCAAATGCACTTGCAAACTTTCCAGCTGTCGAAGAAATACCGGTTGTATTATTCATAAACTTCCCTCTCTGTTGTGGCTCACCACTTACAAAATAAACTGGACGCTGATAGCCTCTGCCATAAAAAGTATCCTGTCCGGGAATACGCATGCCCATGTGGTCTCGGTCATCTGCAATTTGATTAAACATCCAGTCATCTTTCGGATGCATTTTTAATAACCAATCCAAGCCCCATTTTGCCTCATCAAGAACATCAGCCATTCCATTTTTACCGTCTAAACCATTCGCCAATTTTTCATCTGTAAAAACTTTTGGGAAATCCCTGTACGCTGCCAACAAATGATAAGTTGCATTCGCCGATGTTGTGCTGTATTGCAAATAATCACTTGCATCATGCCAGCCACCAACTACATCAATACGAGTACTGTCTTTTATTCCTGCCTTTTCTCCATACAATGTATAACCATCATGTGTATGACAACTGTCTTTTAAAAATGGATTGAAGCCACTTCGTTGTTGTCGCATATATCGCAAACAAAAATCTGCAGCACCTTTGTAAACATCTTCGCCTATTGTAAACTCTGGTGATCTTATTCCACTTGCCTGCAAATAATATCGTCCCGACTTTTTAAATTCTGAAAAATTTATTCGGTGTGTCCGTCTGAAAGGACCATATGTACCAAAATCTTTTCCAAGAGTGCCTTCATACACTGTTTGACCTGTTTTTGCGTCTTTCAATGCCCAGCCATCCCGAGGAGTGCTATGTTCAAGCATTTTGAAAACACTATCGATACTGATCTTACTACACCAAACTGCCACTTTGATTCCATTTGGCATATAACCAAGCTGGTTAATGCGTATCCATGATGGTTCACTTGTGTTCTTTTGAGTAAATGCAAATAAAAATATAACGGCAATCGAAAACTTTATTCTCATGATGTCAAGTTACGAATTGTGCTGAATAGATTTACCGGAAGTACAAGAGTACGACGCAAGAAAAGGTTAATAGAATTCCTTCAGCTGGGTTAATAATAAAATTTATATTGCGTGCCTAAATACCTATTCCATGAAATTAGTTTCGTATTTGCAGGATGGCCATGACAGGTTAGGCATTCTGATCAATGACCTGGTTTATGATATGGAAGTGTTGCATCCTGATCTTCCAAACAGCATGGGTCTATTTTTAAATTACTGGGAAGAATCATACCCGGTGGCACAGGCGGGTGAATTAATGTTACGTGAAGGAGAAAGGATCAGCAGCAAAGGAATGGAGTTAAATGAAGTAAAATTGCTGGCGCCGGTTCCGTATCCAACTTCGTGTCGTGACGGTTACGCATTCCGGCAGCATGTAGCGGCTGCAAGAAGGAATCGCAAAGTGGAAATGATACCCGAATTCGATCAGTATCCTGTTTTTTATTTTACCAATCATCATAGCATACAGGGACAAGGTGATGTTCGTTGCATGCCCGATCATTTTGAGAAATTGGATTTTGAATTGGAAGCAGCGATCGTTATTTGCAAACAGGGAAGAAATATAAAAGCGGAAGATGCAGATGAATATATCGGCGGGCTGATGATCATGAATGACTTTAGTGCAAGAAGATTGCAGATGGAAGAAATGTTATTGAATCTTGGGCCGGCAAAAGGAAAAGATTTTTCAACTGCTATTGGTCCATGGCTGGTGACATTGGAAGAGTTGGAAGAGTTTGTTGTGCCTTGCAAAGAAGATCATGTTGGTAAAAGCTGGAATCTTTCGATGAAGTGCCGGGTAAATGGAGTACAAGTGAGTGAAGGAAATCTTGCTGATATGGATTGGACATTCGCTGAATTGATCGAAAGAGCATCCTATGGTGTTGATCTTTTTCCCGGTGATGTAATTGGTAGCGGAACTGTTGGCACCGGTTGTTTTTTAGAATTGAATGGAACTGGAAAATTAAATGACCCGAATTATACTGAACAATGGTTGCGGGCAAACGATGTGGTAGAAATGGAGATTGATGGACTTGGAAAATTGAGCAATACAATTGTAGCCGAAGAAAGCGATTGGAGTATTCTTAAAGAAAAGAAGATAGAAGTTGGAAGCCTGCCTACCGGACAGGCAGGCCAGAAGTCAGCATAAATTCATTCCGACTTCTGACCTCATACCTCAATTTATATCACCACTTTGTTCTTTTTTTTCACAGTAGCATTTCCTTTGTTACTTACTTTACCAAGAAACGAATCTGAATATTTTAATTCCTTTTCAGCATTTACAACTGCAGAACCAACACCGGCATTATCGATCTCCATTTTCTGTACAACAAAATTTCCTGCCTGTATACTGCCCACACTGTTACTTTTCATCACAGCATTGTCTGCACTGCCTGCAAGCTTTAAAGAACCTACACTTTCGTTTTCCAAATGAAGTGTTTGCAATACCAACTCGAGATCAACTGAGCCAACACTTTGATTTTTCAATTTGAGATCGGTGAATTTTAATTTTTCATCTGATGATGTACCACCCACCATGCTAAGGTCCATCCTTTTCAGGTTTTTGAAAGTGACATATACTTTCAATTTCTTTTTACTGTTGAAGTTTGAATTCTTCTTCATACTGATCTTAAGTGTCGATCCTTCATTCTCTACAATAAAAAGATCCATCAGGTTATCTTCAGCTTCTATCTTCACTCCTTCCTTATCACCTTGTGAAAGCAGGAGGTTAAAAATGCCGCTGGCATTTAGTTCATCAAAGGACTTTACAGCAATGTCTTTTGTGATCACATTGCCACTGCCTTCGATCCTGTCTTTGTCGTTGTACTTATCATTTTTCTGGGCCATTGTTGTAAGGCCCGGTCCTGTTATTAACAGCATTACTAAAAAATTCTTTCTCATGACTAATTGGTTTTAATATTTTAATGCGAAGTCTTTCGTATAACGAAGATGGGATAATTTAAGTTACATCCCCGCTAAAGAATTTATAAAAGGCAAAGAGCAAGGTTAAAAGGATTCTCACCGTTTCAAGGTTTCGATTCCATCTTTGCGGATATTTGTTTTCCAATCACAGTTATGATAATTGATCTTAAGGACCTGAAGACTTCAGAAAAACAATATTACCTGCAACATGTAGTAGCACCAAGACCTGTTTGCTTTGCTTCCACAATTGATAAAGCAGGTAATGTGAACCTGAGTCCATTTAGTTTTTTCAATTTGTTTTCTTCGAATCCCCCCGTTGTTATTTTCTCACCGGCAAGAAGAGTAAGAGATAATACAACAAAACATACATTGGAAAATGTAAAAGAAGTACCGGAAGTTGTTATCAATATTGTCACCTACGAAATGGTTCACCAGGTTTCCCTTACCAGTTGCGAGTATCCAAAAGAAGTAAATGAGTTTTCGAAGGCTGGTTTTACTGCTGAGCCTGCTACTTTGATCAAGCCACCAATGGTAAAAGAAAGTAAAGTAAAAATGGAGTGTAAGGTGATCGAAGTAAAACCATTGGGAGCTGAAGGCGGCGCTGGTAATCTTGTTATCTGTGAAGTGATGAGAATGCATATTGATGATTCTTTGCTGGATGAAAATAAAAAAATGGACCAACGAAAAATTCATCATATAGCAAGATTGGGTGCCGACTGGTATTGTAAGGTGGATGAAACTAATTTATTCCATGTGACAAAGCCAAATACAGAATTAGGAATTGGTGTTGATGCATTGCCTGGAAGTATTCGCAATAGTAAAATATTAACCGGAAGCAATCTTGGACAATTAGCTAATGTGCATGAGAAGCCAGTGATCGAACCCTCATTTGATGATGCTCATCTTAAAAACATTATTCAGTATTATAGTATAAGTCCGGAAGAGATGGAAAAAGAGTTACATGCTTATGCAAAAAAACTACTGGATGAAGGAAAAGTAAAAGAAGCGTGGCAGGTGTTACTGGCAGGTGCTTAATCTTTTTTTAGCCCCAACCTTTCCATTAAACTATCTTTTTTTGATTTCGATACAGCCAGCTTTTCCCCGTTTTCTAAAACTATATATCCGCCATCAGATTTAAACAGGTGTGTAACATGAGAAATATTAACAAGTGTGCTATGATGTATGCGATGAAAAAGATCAGGAGGTAACATTTCTTCTATATCACTTAATGTTTTTGAAATGACCAGCTTTCTTTTATCATTTAAGAAAACATGGGTATAGGAACCCTCTGCTTGCGCATAAATTATTTTTCCAGCTTCTACAAACTCAAACCCCTCCCTACCAGGAAAAGCTATACGCTGGTTACCTTCTGGTTGTTTTATGTTTTGCAAAAGATTAGCGATGTTCTCCACTCCTGATCGCTGCTGAATTTTTTCAGTAGCTTTTTTAACTGCTTCCTTCAGATCATTTACATCGATCGGCTTCAATAAATAATCGATAGCGCTGATGCGAAATGCTTTGGCTGCAAACTGATCGAACGCAGTTGTAAAAATGATGGCAAAATTAATTTGGTCCAGCAACTCAAGCATTTCAAAGCCATTCATCCATGGCATTTGAACATCCAAAAAAATAAGTTCTGGTTTTTGCTTTTTGATCGCAAGAAGTCCTTCTTTCGGGTTGGTGCATGTTTCAATTAACTCTATATCCCTGCAATATTTTTGCAGATCGAATGCGAGGCTATCGATACAATGCTGTTCATCATCTATGATAATTGTCCGTATCAATTTCTATTTTCTTTAAATGAGATAATTACTTTAGTTCCTCCTGGTTCACCTGATTCATTCTTTTTGTCAATAATTATTATTGAGTATTCCTGTTCATTCAGCAATTTATCCAAATCCAATCTTGTTTGAGTTAAACCTATCCCTCTTGACTGATGAGTAGCTTCATATTGCGCCTTGTACTGTTTTGACAACTCGCGGCCAATACCATTATCATCAATAACACATTCCACACCGCCATCTTTTTCGTTTATTGATACAATCACTTTTCCCCCATTCTCTTTGGGCACCAAACCATGCCAGATTGCATTTTCAATAAACGGTTGCAGGAGCAGGGCCGGCACTTTGATGTCTTTCAGGTCTATAGCTTCATCTATATTAAAAACAAAATCAATTTTATTGCCAAATCTCATCTGTTCCAATTTTGTGTAAAGCTTGCCGGTTTCAATTTCTTCAAACAGGCTGATCTCTTTTTTATCAGAATTCTGGAAAAGTGTGCGGATGAGTTTCGAAAAGGTAGTTAGATAATTTGCTGCCTTGTCATTTTCATTTTTAGTGATCAATGATTTGATTGAATTCATACCATTAAAAATGAATTGAGGATTCATTTGTGCACGAAGAGATTGCGTTTCCATTTCAGCTAACCTGACTCTTAAAGCAGCTTTTTCATATTCTGTTTTTTTTAAATTCCCGGTATAATGAACCACAAAATAAATTGCTGTCCAGATTGTACCGGCTGCCAATGTCTGGTAGTAAGACAAAATGACTACACCCCAAAAAGAAGGCCTGAAAGAATTTGGAGGAAGATTTTTATAAAGTATTCCGGTAACATCTAACACCCATACAAGAAGCCATGTACCAAAAAACCCTAGTATCGAATTTAATAATAGCAGGTAAACTATTTGGGTCACTGTGGTCTTATTGAAGATTTTAAATTGTTTGATTAAATACCGCAAAAAATGGCTAAATGCTAGTCCAAATATACTGGCTATAAGACTGGTCATAAAAGGAAATCTGACAATGAGATAATCAAAAAGAAACCAGGCGCCCCAGCCACTCAACTGACATTTCCAATATGATGAAATTGATACTTTCATTGAGTTATTGTCTTTCTTGGTTAAAAGTGAG
>Ga0193738_1000421_pt1 | contig 22859 bp, 23 predicted proteins | sample L2a1metaG_FD_144927 | JGI IMG/M metagenome (GOLD analysis project Ga0193738, IMG submission 144927) | Soil microbial communities from a riparian zone of the East river system, Colorado, United States - L2a1 | ecosystem: Environmental > Terrestrial > Soil > Riparian zone | place: USA: East River...
CCAGCAGTTCCATTTGGAGGTAATGAAGTTGGAATAACACCAGCTGCAAGTTTTGCACTTGTAACAGAAGCATCAACAATTTTTGAAGTTGTTATTGAATTATCTGCAATTTTGATTGAAGTGATCGCTCCATTATTAATAGCAGGGTTAGGATAAGAACCGGTTAGATCGCCACCAGCAGTTCCATTTGGAGGTAATGAAGTTGGAATAACACCAGCTGCAAGTTTTGCACTTGTAACAGAAGCATCAACAATTTTTGAAGTTGTTATTGAATTATCTGCAAGCTTGGTTGAAGTGACCGCTCCATTGTTAATAGCAGGATTAGGATAAGAACCTACTAGATCGCCACCGGCAGGACCAGAAGGAGCACCACCTGATCCGAGAATTACATCGGGACCAAGCTTTGCCAATGTTATTGATCCATCAACAACTTTTGAAGTTGTTATTGCATTATCTGCAACCTTCGTATTTGTTACAGCACCATTAGCAAGTTTAGTAGATATAATTGCTCCATTATTAATATTAGGATTTGGATAGCTTCCTGAAAGATCACCACCAGCAGGACCAGAAGGTGCACCACCAGAACCCAGGATTACATCAGGGCCAAGCTTTGCCATTGTTATTGATCCGTCAGCAACTTTTGAAGTTGTGATCGCATTGTCAGAAATTTTATTTGAAGTAATTACTCCATTCTTAATGGTTGGATTAGGATAAGTTCCGTTCAGATCACCGTCAGCCGTTCCGTTTGGCGGCAATGAAGTTGGGATAACACCAGCTGCAAGTTTGGCACTGGTAACAGAAGCATCAACAATTTTTGATGTTGTTACCGAGTTATCTCCCAACTTGTTTGAAGTAATTGCACCATTATTGATAGCAGGATTAGGATAAGTTCCGGTCAGATCACCACCAGCATTTCCATTTGGCGGTAACGCCGTTGGTATTACTCCATTTGCGATCATTGATTGTGTAATGACGCCATTAGCTATTGATGGATTAGGAAATGATCCGGTTAACACACCACCGGCAGTACCAGTTGGTACTCCTGTAGAAGAACGTCCGGCATATAATGCATAAGGAACAGATAGTAACTGGGCAGCACCCATGTTTAGAAAATTGGATGAACCATCAGGATCAATTTCCACCTGTATAAATTTTGCGGCAGAACCCCAGTCAACTGCTCCCATCGTTCCGCTAGTGTTATCGGCACCAGGACTGCCAATGGCAACATTGAATAAACCGAAATTATTTGTAGTGATCGTTCTTGTTTCTTTATAAAGAACAGTTCCGGTAGCACTCTCATCGTGGATGCTTAAACGAATCGCAATTTTTCTGTTTGGCAATACATTTCCAACAGAATTACGGGCAACACCCTGGTAATTGATCTGGTTGGGAGCCTGGCCATAGGCTAAGAAGGAAGATATAATTCCTGCAAATAGTAAAAGTTTTTTCATTGGAAGTGGATTTTATTCTGAGAAAACCTGATCTAATGTTTATTTTATTTTTATGATTTTATAAACTCCTTTTTTTGCAACAGATCCTGGGTCAGGATCAAGATCTACATGTAGCATATATACTTCATTTGGCAACTTGCTAACGGGAATTCTCTTTATCATACCAACACCATAATACCAATCAGTGGCGGTATAGATTTTTTTTCCTGAACCATCATAAAAGCTGAGAGTAATGCGACCCTTCTGTTTGGTCAAAAAATTTATTTCAACATAGCTTGATGCGGGATTGGGAAAAACTTTTATCTCATCAGTTCCGAAAATAGTATTGTTATTATCTCTTGCAGGGTATTGAATAAATGGTTGAATAAAGCCATTCGTAATAACAAAAGAATTATTGGAGCTGCTCATTTCTCCTACAAGCGCCAATTCACCAATGCTCCATTCAAATTGATAATATCCAGATTGAAAAGATCCGCCACTTGTATTAATGACAGATGGTGCAATACTTTGTGCGCTGCAATCAAAAAGTGAAAAAAATAAAATAGCAAGTGTAATTGTTCTTTTCATAGAAATGGATTTTACTCACTAAAAGTTCGATTTATTCGGGAATAAAAATAAGAGTTCATCCATTGTATTGGAAGCGCTTGAACAAAAACGACCACTTAATCCATATCAATAGTGTTTTTACAGCTTCCGCAAAAGGTTAAATATTAGGATGAAACAATGAAAACGAACTTGTAAAATAATAAATTTACTATGCAATTGTCGTAGAAAAATAGTGGTTTATCAGTAGCCTTCCGTATTTTCCGTAAGAGAAGAGATCATTAATATTCAATGATTTTTTTTATTGATTCATGAATACGGCTCGTGGCCATAAAATTTTTTTCTAACTCAATATTGAAAGGGATAGGAGTATCTAAAGATGCACAACGCATTACCGGCGCATCAAGAATAGCAAAACAATTTTCAGAGATCCATGCGGCAATTTCACCGCCGATACCGCCGATCAATGTGTCTTCGTGCAAGATCAAAACTCTCCCTGTTCTATGCACCGCTTCACGAATAGATAAATAATCAAGCGGTGCTAAAGTTCTTAAGTCTAAAATATCAATAGAAATCTCAGGATGCTCGGCTGCATAATCTTCCGCCCAATGGACGCCGGCACCATAAGTGATAATAGAGATTTCATCACCTTCTCTAACATGTCTTGCTTTGCCAATTTCTATTTCATAATAATCTTCCGGCACTGGTCCGCTAATTGAACGATACAATGCTTTATGCTCAAAATACATTACCGGGTTTGGATCATTGATCGCTGCGATCAATAAACCTTTTGCGTCTATCGGTGTTGAAGGGTAAACAACTTTTAATCCAGGTACTTTTGTAAACCATGCTTCATTGCTTTGACTATGAAACGGACCTGCCCCAACCCCGCCACCTGTTGGCATTCGAATAACTACATCAGCATTTTGTCCCCAACGATAATGGATCTTTGCCAGGTTATTTACGATCTGGTTAAAACCCACTGTAACAAAATCCCCAAACTGCATTTCCATCATGCTTTTAAAACCTTCAAGAGATAAACCAAGTGCAGTACCAACAATTGCACTTTCACATAGCGGCGTATTTCTTACCCTTTCTTTTCCAAATTCTTTTAAAAAACCTTCTGTTATTTTAAAAGCCCCCCCATACTCTGCAATATCCTGACCCATTAAAATGAGATCAGGATGTTTCTGCATGGATTGCTTAAGCCCTTCACTAATGGCATCAATCAATCTTTTATCGTGAGAAGTGAAAGGTGAAATGTGAAAAGGTTTTGAATTGTCAATTACTTTGATGTTTGATGTTTCACTCTTCAAAGAATAGACATCTTCCAATTCTTCTTCAGCATCAGGGTTTATATGATTTGTATTAAAGCCAATAGCCAGTTCACTTTCTATTTTTTCCTTAAACTCATTTTTTATTTTATCAATTGTTATTTCATCTGCAACACCAGCTGATTTTAAATACTCTTCAAAGTTTTTCACAGGATCCCTTAACTCCCATATTTTAAATAATTCAGGAGGAACATATTTTGTGCCGCTTGCTTCTTCATGTCCCCGCATCCTGAATGTCATGCATTCGATCAAATATGGCTTTTGATACTTGATGCAATATTCTCTTACACCCTTTATTGTATCATAAACATTTAAAATATTGTTTCCATCGATCATCACTCCTTCCATCCCATAACCTTTTGCTTTGTCTACAAGACTAATGCATCGGTACTGTTCACTTACAGGAGTACTTAAACCATAACCATTATTTTCAATTATAAAGATCACTGGCAGATCCCAAACAGCTGCAACGTTCAAAGCTTCATGAAAATCTCCTTCACTTGTTCCCCCTTCTCCGGTAAACGCTACTGAAACTTTCTTTTCTTTTCTTAGTTTATGTGCTAATGCTAGACCATCTGCAATTGCTAACTGCGGACCGAGATGTGAGATCATGCCACAGATATGATGCGCCGCATTTCCAAAATGAAAGCTTCTTTCTCTTCCTTTACTGTATCCTTCTTTAGCACCCTGCCATTGCATAAATAATTTATGCAGCGGCATATTTCGTGTAGTAAAAACTCCGAGATTGCGATGAAGGGGCATGACCCATTCATCCTCCTGTAATGCCAATGTTGCCCCTACGGCAATAGCTTCCTGACCAATGCCACTGAACCATTTTGAGATTTTTCCCTGGCGCAGCAGGACCAACATTTTTTCTTCTATCATTCGTGGCCAAAGCAATGAATGATAAAAACTTATAAGTTGTTCGTTAGACAGATCCTTGCGGTCGAAAGTCATGTTGCAAACCTATTAAATAAAGCTGTATGGAACTTAAAATGTTAAAACAAGAATAAAAGAACGGGACGATTTATGCAATTGAAAAAGTCAGTGCATCATATAGGAAACTTTTTACCATGAACCTGCTTTTTAAACCAGCCATTGCTTTTTTTTCTTCTTACCTCGTTCTTAGTTTTTCTTCACCCACAGACGATAAAACGGAGATCGAAGCTTCCAAAAAAGTAAAGAACAGCCCAAAGATCCAGGCTGCTATATTACTGGATGTAAGTAATAGCATGGACGGTCTTATAGAACAGGCGAAAGCACAACTATGGACGATGGTGAATGTAATGGGTAAAGCAAAATGCAATGGAGAAACTCCACAAATAGAGATAGCGCTTTATGAATATGGAAGAGATAATAACGATCTGAAAAAAGGATATGTAAAGCAAATAACTCCTTTTACTTCAGATCTTGACAACCTTTCACAAAAATTATTTCAACTTACTACAAATGGTGGCCAGGAGTATTGTGGTTATGTAATTCATACTTCATTAAATGAATTAAAATGGGATACGGCATCATCCAATTACAAAGTAATTTTTATATCAGGCAATGAAGATTTTTTGCAAGGAGACATTTCATATACTCTTGCTTGTACAGAAGCGAAAAAGAAAGGCGTTGTTGTAAATACAATTTATTGCGGCGACCGTTTGCGGGGAATAAAAGAACACTGGAATCTTTTGGGAGAATGTGGAAATGGAAGTTTTACAAATATTAATTCGGATGCAAAGCCTGAAGATATTCCCACTCCTTATGACAGCACTTTAATTACGTTGAACAATAAATTGAATGGAACTTATATTTATTATGGAGCGGCTGGCAGAGGTAAAAAAGAATTACAAAGCTCTATGGATGTTGCTAATTCATCTGTCAATGGATATGCAGGTGTAAACAGGGCTGTTGCAAAAGCTTCTTCGAAAACTTATAAGAATAGTACTTGGGATCTTGTTGATGCAAAAGAGGATGACAAAAAGATACTTGACAAAGTCGATTTCAAAACTTTACCTGATAGTTTGCAAAAGAAAAATAAAGCCGAGCTCGAAGTGATCATAAATCAAAAGAGCAATGAAAGAGGCGGCATACAAAAAGAAATACTAGATATAAATAAGAAAAGAGAGACATATATCGCAAAAGAAAAAATGAATAAGTTAAAGACCGGAAATAATTCACAAACCTTAGAAAGCGAAGTGGAAAAGATCATTCGGGAACAAGCAACAAGATTTAATATGAAGATCGAATAAACAAAATACTAAGCTGGTCGCCGATCACCTTTCTCTTTTTTATCGATCGCAGAAGTTATGATCGATAAAATAATACTGAACAGCAAGGCCCACCAGAAACTATCAATGCTAAAGCCATCGACAAATTTGCTGGCCAGCATAATAACAAGTGTATTAACAACAAATAAAAAAAGCCCAAGAGTTATAAATGTAACAGGCAGTGTAACTAAGATCAAAATTGGCCGAACGAACATATTTAAAAGTGCAAGCACGATGGCAAAGACAAAAGCCGTCCAGAAATCAGTAACATGGACTCCGCCCAGTAAATGAGCCAGCCCAAAGGAAACGGCTGCAACAACCAAAACACGAATAAGAAAATTCATGCGATAAGAATTTAAGTGAAGTTATACAACTACTAACTCATAGAACTCATCCGGGTTTAGATATTTCTTTGCGAGTTGTTGTAACTCTTCCGGGGAAACTGTTCTGATCGTATTAATAGCATTATAAAAATAATCTCCATTAAGATCATTCAAAACATAGTTCTTCCATCTTGCTATGATATGAAAAGGTCCATCAAGATCGCCGAGGATACTACCCATCATATAATTTCTCACTAATTGCATTTCATCTTCACCTACCGGTTCATCCTGCAATCGCTTCATTTCTTTATAAACTTCACTGATCGCTGCTTCGCAAACATCTTTCCCGGCCTCTGTGCTCACCAACCATCCAGATTGCTGAATATGATCTTGCAGGAAACTATGAATACCATAAGTATATCCTTTGTCTTCCCTGATATTTGCCATTAGCCTTGATCCAAAGTAGCCACCGAAAATATTATTCAGCACCATTACTTTTAAAAAATCCGGATGATGACGATTCGGGAATTCTCTCGCAATACGGATAGAACCTTGTACACCATTTTCATCATTAGTAATCCTGAATTTTTCATCCTGCTTTTTTGTTGATGAAATTTGATGAAGCGGTTTTTGAAAATTATTTCCGAATGGGAGTTTACCAAAATGTTTATTCAATAATTCAAAAAGTCCCGGAGGAAGCTTACCGGCCGAAAAGATAACACAATTGCCATGCTTATAATATTTATTGTAGAACGAGATCAATTCTTCCCTGTTCAATGCATCATATTCTGCATGGCTGCTGTATTTTCCATAAGGATGTTTTTCGCCATATAAATAGGAGTCGATCAGCCTGCTGGCAACAAATTCACTTTTTTTCAAACTGACACTTAATCGTTGCTTCTGGTTTTGTTTAAAAATTGCCAATTCTTCTTCGGGGAAGATCGAATCAGTAATTAATTCTTCTACCACTGGCAAAAGTTCCCCGATATGTTTATTGAGACAATGAAGGGTCAATGTCGAAGTTTCATTATAGCAGGCACGATTTAAAAACGAACCATAATATTCAAAATGCTCATTGATCTGGAATGCTTTCTTTTTTGAAGTACCATTTTTCAAAAGAAAATTAGTAGCGGCAGCAACAACATTTTTTTCTTCAAAACTATTGCCGGCGAAAAATACCATATCCACACTCATCACTTCTTCTGCACCGGCATTGATAGCATAAACTGGTACACCATTATCAAGTGTGAACTTTTCATAAGGTTTCAGTTCAAGATGAAAATTGACCGCATCAATGATCGGTGGTGCGATCTTTCTGTCAACAGTAAGTAATTCCATTGTCAATTCTTTGAATAATAGTAAAGGGTATTGCTGTTCTCTGGTCTGAAAATGATCCGGCTTTCATTCAAGATATCGTCTGCAGTAACTACATTATACTTTTCCAATTCGTGATTCATTTGCCCGGCATCACCCAATAATTCATAGAACGCAAGGCTGTTGGCACGATTTGTAAGACTCATATCTTCAAAGGCGATCAGGCTTTCTACTTTGTTTTTTACTTTTTGCAATTCAGTAGTTGTTACTTTTTCTGTTCTCATTCTTTCTAACTCTGCTTCTACCGCTCTTTCCGCATCTTCCATTTTAATTCCTTTTACCAGCCTGCCTTCGATCACCAATGTGCCTGCATCCAGGCTTCCGCTATGATAACATTCAACAGCGCTGAATATTTTCTTTTCTTTCACCAATGATTGAAATAATCTTGATGAACCACCACCGCTCAAAACTTCTGTGATAAGATCGGCTATATAATATCGTTGATCATTACGCGGATAAATATGCCAGCATTTATAAAATGCATCGAGCGGCACTTCAGCTTTTACTTCCAGTTTTCTTTCTTCGGTTTGCGGCGGCTCTTGTGGTAGTTTACGAATATATTTTTCTCCTGCAGGAATATCCGCAAACCATTTTTCTGCAAGCTCTTTTACTTTTTCAACAGTTACATTTCCTGCCACTACAAGTATGGCATTATTAGGACGATAATGCTTAAAAAAGAAATTCTTTACATCATCAAGCTTTGCATTTTCAATATGAGAAAGCTCTTTACCGATCGTCATCCAGCGATAAGGATGTACCTTATAAGCAAGCTCTCTCATCTTATGCCAAACATCACCATAAGGTTTATTGAGATAATGTTCTTTAAACTCTTCGCAAACAACTTTGCGCTGCACATCCAAACTTTTTTCACCAAACGCAAGAGATAGCATGCGATCACTTTCTAGCCAAAATGCTGTTTCCAGGTTTTCAGCCGGCAATTGAATATAGTAATTGGTAATATCGTTTGAGGTATAAGCATTGTTTTCGCCACCGGCCATTTGCAATGGAGTATCATAGCTGGGAATATTGATACTGCCGCCAAACATTAAATGCTCGAACAAATGAGCAAACCCTGTCCTTCCAGGATCCTCGTCTCTTGCTCCCACATCATACATTATATTCATTACTGCCATTGGGGTAGAAGTATCCTGGTGAACGATCACCCTCAAACCGTTTTGCAATACAAATTTTTCAAATCGTATCATGGTAAAATCTATAATAAAAAGTTTGTAAAAATAGGCCAATTACAGCAGAAGGAAATTCTAAAGTATGACCCTTTACTTTTTTGAAAGAATGCTTTTTATCTTGAAGTTGAATTCCATCAATTTGTCATCACGGCTAATAATTATTCTTATTTTTTGACCCGCGGCCTGTAGTGCAGTTTTATATTGCTGAATATTTGCATTCAGCATATTATTGATACCGATCAGTACATCGCCTTCCCGAAGTCCGGCTGTTTCAGCCGGCGAGCCTATTGCCACATCACCTAATATTATATCTCCATCTACATAGTATAACTCGATACCTGAATAAGCATAATCAAAACCATCCTGGTAATGGGAGTTAGGCATAAAATAAAATTCACGTTTCGCATAATTCAGGATCAGGTTGAATCGCCGCAGTATATCATTGCCAATGATGCCACTTAGATAAGGATAAGAAGTGATATTATATGTATCATCAAACACAAACACGGGTATATTTCTAAAACGATAAGGACCCATTCTCATTTCTTTGATCACTGTCATATGCATATCCACTTTCCCTCCTACACCCTCCGCTTCTTTTGCATACAATACTCTTTTCTTATCTAAAAAATTGCTGTCTTCAAGAAAGTCCTTGTTCAACATCAGGCAAAGCCCGGCACCGATATCAAATAGAAAACGTGAATTGGTAGAAACTGCATCTTTAATTCGTGCAGTTTGTACAGGTAGTGTACGCAAAATAGGTTCATATAGCCAGCCACCACGGGGATATTTCATTCGGCCATTTGAAAAGATGGAAATTTTTAAGCTATCATAATTTATATTAAAAATATAGCGGCTCAGTAAAGAATAACCGACGATCCCATCGATTTTTTCACCATATACCTGCGTGAGGATATCATAATTGTTTATATGAAAATTTAGGCTATCGACAGAAAGACCCGGCAAATGCAATTTTTGATTATATATAAAACTTACTTTTCGAATACCCGCAATACCGAGAATGGTCATATCCGAAGGAGTCGGAGTGATACGAAAATAATCCACGGTTGTGGAATCAAGTGATATACCACCACTGCCCGTATCTAGAATAAAATTAAGTGTATCAGGAAAATTTCCGAACCGGGCATTGAACATAATAACACCACCCGAAAGTTGCTTAAATCGAAGTGAAGTTAAAAGTCTTGCAGGGCCATCAACAAATTGTTCCTGTGCTGTTGCAGAATTAGATACAGCTAATAAAAAGCAAAACAATATTTGTGTTACCGGCTTTCGCATTACTATTTGGCAATCGTTGCGACGCTCCATTCATCTTCCTCTCTTCTATTGAACAAATGCGCCGTCCCAGCTTGATCGGGATCGTTCAGATAATTGTCCAGCAAATAGACGAATAGTTTCTCTCATTTGCTGCATCTGCACAACAAGTTATTATAATAATCCAATAAATAATTACAGCCTGCGATTAATTGAATGATTTTCCCTTCTTTACCTTTGCGATTCTATTATGATGCAGTTACCCGATCTATACCAGAAGGCTTCCCGGTTTGAATTCTTATCAAAGGAAGAAGGAGTGTTTCTATTTGAAAAAGCGCCGCTTACAGAATTGATGTTCTTAGCTGATGAACTCAGAAAGAAACAAGTGCCGCATGGAAAAATTACCTGGCAGATCGATCGAAATGTGAACACGACAAATGTCTGTATTGCCAATTGCAAGTTTTGCAACTTCTACCGTATACCCGGTCATGCGGAGGCATATATAACGGATATGCCAACTTACAGGAAGAAGATAGAAGAGACAATTCGCTGGGGCGGTGATCAATTGTTATTACAAGGGGGTCATCATCCGGAATTAGGTTTGGATTTTTATGTCAATACTTTCAGCCAGATCAAAAAAGAATTTCCAACGATCAAACTGCATACACTAGGGCCACCTGAAGTAGCGCATATCACTAAACTTGAAAAAAGTAACCATCATGATGTATTGGTTGCACTAAAAGAAGCCGGTATGGATTCACTGCCCGGTGCTGGTGCAGAAATATTGATAGATCGTGTTCGACGATTGATCAGCAAAGGAAAATGCGGCGCACAGGAATGGCTTGATATTATGCATGAAGCACATAAACTAAACATCACTACTTCCGCTACGATGATGTTTGGTCATGTTGAAACCATTGAAGAACGATTTGAGCATTTGATTAAGATAAGAGAAGTGCAAAGCCGCAAGCCTGAGAATGCAAAAGGCTTTCTCGCTTTTATTCCATGGACATTCCAGGACGTGGATACATTACTTGCAAAGATCCGCGGCGTACATAACCTTACAACGCCTGATGAATATATCCGCATGATCGCAATGAGCCGCATCATGTTACCGAACATTAAAAATATACAGGCAAGCTGGCTCACAGTCGGCAAACAGGTTGCTCAACTTTGCTTGCATGCCGGCGCCAATGATTTCGGAAGCATCATGCTTGAAGAAAACGTGGTAAGTGCAGCGGGTGCGCCGCATCGCTTTACTTATAAAAGCATTCAACAAGCCATTCGTGAAGCAGGTTTTGAACCACAACTCCGCAATCAGCAATATGAATGGAGAGAACTTCCTCAAACGATAGAAGAACAGGTGATTGATTATTAAAATCTTCAAAATGAAAATTGGAATTTCTTCCTTTTGTTGGCAATGTTTTAAAGAAAGTAATCAAACTAAGGAAGATTATGAACGTTTAAAAAAAGAATTAAAAGCGGAAATAGATTTTGAGGTTGAATTGAATGACGACAATTTATATGAATTTGTCTGTCCTAAAGGTCATCGAGCATTGACACAACTACAAGAACAAAAATTTGAAATTCTATTTGATTTAGCTTCAATGGCTTTATTAGATGGATATACAAGAGAAGCGGTATCAGGATATGCAAGCTCTCTAGAAAGATTTATCGAATATTATATACTTGTGATGGCTTTAAAAAATTCAGTTCCTCTAGATGAATTTATTAAGACATGGAAACTAATGTCAAAACAATCAGAACGACAGTTAGGCTCATTTTTTATACTTCAACTACTGGAAAATAAACCGATGAAATGGGAAGAAAAGCAAGTAACTTTTAGAAATAGAGTTATTCACCAAGGATATATTCCCAAATCAGAAGAGGCAATAGAATATGGTCAATATGTTTTGTCATTTATTTTTTCAGCTTTAAAAGAATTGCAAGAAAATAGCAGTAGTTTTTTACAAAAAGCTTTACTTGTTCATTTAACAAAAAATGGCGATAAAGTTCCTGATGGGGTATCAGTTTCAAATGCATCAATGCCAACAATAATTAGCTTGCGTTCCATTAGAGGCGCTGATTTTGGAATTATTACTTTAAAAGATGCACTTAGCTCTGTAAAGGAAAATTCTTTTTATAAGCACTTTTATAGAAAAGCCATGTAAGCAGAATTAATATTTATTTAATAAAATCACATGATCTCAAATAGTCGGCGTAAACTCTTTCTCACTTTCACACTCAGCATTTCCTTACAGCTAACCTATAGCCAGCAACCCTACTATCCCGACTCCAACTGGCAAACAAAAAAACCTGCAGAACTAAAAATGAATGCAGTGTTAATCGACAGCGCTATAAGCTTTGCTATCCGAAATGAAACAAGAACAGACTATGACTTACGGATCGCTAATTTAAAAGCGTTTGCAAACGAACCTGGTTTTAGAATAGCAGGTCCGATGAGAGAAAGAGGTAAGCCTGCCGGAATAATTTTAAAGAATGGATATATCGTGGCGCAATGGGGAGATGTAAAAAGAGTGGATATGACTTTCAGCGTCACCAAAAGTTATCTTTCAACTGTTGCCGGACTAGCCTTAGACAATCGTATAATAAAAAATATTGATGACCATGTAAATGAATATGTATGGGACGGAAAATTTGAAGGTGAACATAATTCAAAGATCACCTGGCGCCATTTATTAACGCAATCATCTGATTGGTCAGGTTGTTTGTTTGATGTTTGTGACTGGGCTGATCGTCCGCCAAGGCAGGGAACCATTGATGACTGGAAGAACAGAAAACTACTTGAACCCGGAACAACATTTGAATACAATGATATTCGTGTGAATTTATTAGCCTATTCATTATTACAGGTTTGGAGAAAACCATTGCCGGTTATTTTAAGGGAAAAAATTATGGATCCTATTGGCGCTTCTACAACATGGCGCTGGCATGGCTATGATAATTCATTTGTGAATGTAGATGGAATGATGATCGAATCTGTAAGTGGTGGTGGACATTTCGGTGGCGGTCTCTTTATCAATACACTTGACCATGCAAGATTTGGTTTATTGTATTTAAGAAAGGGTAAATGGAAAAACAAACAGTTGATCTCTGAACAATGGGTGAATGCAGTAAACAAGCCCTCAGTAGCAAATAAGTCTTATGGGCTTATGTGGTGGACAAACGAAGAAAACCGATTGGGGAATGTTTCGAAAAATATTTATTCTGCAGATGGCTTTGGGGGCAATTTTATTGTTGTTGATAACGAACATGACTTAGTGATCGTTGTAAGATGGCTTGAGCCAAATAAAATTGGCGAGCTTGTGCAGCGTGTAATAAATTCTATTGAAAAATAATTGAATGACAATGTTTGTAAAAGGATTGCTGGTAGCATTATCACTATTATTATTTGCACATTGTTCTACAAAGAAGAAATCGGTGATACAATCTGTTACAGGAACTGTAACAGCTACTCCGGGTGAAGTATGGCTTTCTCATGAACATATTCTTGTTGATTTTATCGGGGCCGATAGTATTGATCCTAAAAAATGGGATCATGATTCGGTAATAAATACGATAAGTCCTTACCTGGAAGAAGTAAAAGATCAAAACGTAAAATATTTTGTCGATGCCACACCTGCTTACCTTGGCAGGGATGTATTGCTCCTTGAAAAGATCGCAAAGAAAGCAGGATTAACTATCATAACGAATACTGGCTTTTATGGAGCAACTAATAATAAATATATTCCTGCTTTTGCTTTTGATAAAACAGCAGAAGAGCTTGCTGAAATATGGATCAATGAATATAAAAATGGAATAGAAGGGACAACTGTAAAACCGGGGTTCATTAAGATCAGTGTTGATGCAACAGATACACTTGATGCTATGGATCAAAAGCTGGTAAAAGCAGCAGCCATTACTCATTTACAAACAGGATTGACAATTGCCTCTCACACAGGTGATGCAAAGGCTTTGTGGCCGCAATTAAAAATTCTTAAAGAGATGAATGTTTCCCCACAGGCATTTATTTGGATTCATGCACAAAGTGAAAAAGATAATAATAACTATTTGCTTGCTGCAAAGGAAGATTGTTGGATAAGTTTTGACGGCCTGGGATGGGATCTCGAGAAACATATAGAGAAAATTCTATTTGCAAAAGAACATAAAATGCTTAACAGGATATTGATATCACATGATGCCGGTTGGTATGACCCTCAAAAACAAACCCAGGCAATAAAACCTTATGCGAATATTTTTAAACAACTATACCCGATATTGATATCAAAAGGTTTCACCAAAGAAGAACTCGATCTACTAATAAGCGACAATCCCGCCAGAGCATTTTCAATAAACATAAGAAAGCTATAAATAGATAACTTGCAGTCTTTGATCTTATAGACTAATAAGTAAGTATGAATAAAAAATTATCATGGCTTCGCAAAACAGGTATAGCAGAAGGAATTTCCTTTTTGGCATTGCTATGCATTGCCATGCCTTTAAAATATTTTTTTCATCAGCCAATGGCTGTAAAAATTTTTGGCTGGATACATGGGATCTTATTTGTTGCTTTTCTTTTTCTTGCCTGGGAATACAAAACGGATAGAAACAAATCATTCAAATGGGTTGCTCTTGCTTTTCTCGCAGCCATTATCCCAACCGGAACTTTTTTCTTTGATAAAAAGTTAAAGGAAGAAGAATAGATCAATTAGTCCCAAGCTGATTAGCTTTAAAGACTCTCAAAAAATTTTCTCCGAGGATCTTACGGACATCTTTTTTACTATATCCTCTTTCTAACAACGCTTTTGTGATCAAAGGAAAATCCTGAACGCCATTTAGTTCTCTTGGCGCAGCTTCGATGCCGTCAAAATCTGAACCAAGACCAACAAAGTCCACACCAACAAGTCTTACAATGTAATCAAGATGATCGAGCAACAATGAAAGTGGCGGACGTATAGAATTTGTTTCTTCTTTATATTTTTCCATTGTCATTATTCCAGCGTAGTCAGGTTGGGTACCACGAGCAATCAATGAATCAATTTCAGGCTTGTGTTTTGAGAGCAACTGTGCTGCTTTTTTTTCATAAGTACTGTCAAGGAAGCCAGCATAAAAATTAAGATGAATAACACCACCATTTTTGGCGATCGCTTTTATTTGGTCGTTTTTTAAATTTCTGCGATGATGACAAAAAGCCCATACAGAACTATGTGAAGCGATGATCGGCTTTTTTGTAAGCTTTATTACATCCCAAAAAGTTTGTTCTCCATTATGACTTATATCGATCAACATTCCCAGCTCATTCATTCTTACAACGATCTTTTTACCAAGATCGGTAAGACCTTTATGAGTCAGTGAATCGCCTTTTGTAGTTTCATCTGCTGCCGATGTTGCCCAGCTTGTGCTATTGTTCCATGTAAGCGTCATGTATCGTACACCACGGACATATAACGCATCGAGGTTTTCAATTTTATCTTCGATCATGTGACCACCTTCAACACCTATCATCGCAGCCAACCTATTGTCTTTGATCGCTTGTTTTAATTCGGCAGGTGTTCTTACAATTGTCATCCGGTTAGGAGCCCTGTTTGCCCATTCATATACTGAATCAATTTCACGATTGGCAAATGCATAAGGATGTTGTTGTTCTGCTCCGCAAAAAATGGAAAATATTTGTACATCAACACCGCCGGCCCGCAAGCGGGCAAGATCAGTATGTGTTTTACCCAACAAGTCTGAATCAAGACTTACTTTTTTTTCGATAGAAGCACTTGGAAAATCATTATGTGTATCTACAAGCACCGCAGAAGAATGAATTTTTTTATATTTCTGACTAAAAGAACTTACGCTAATGCAAATGATAAAGCCAAACAAGATGAAACGAATAAGCATTTTCTAAATTTTTTTACGGGTAAAAGGTAGATAAACTAATTTTATAGAACAAAAATTATGCTGCGCATAAAACATATTATTGAAGAGGGAAAAGAACTGGAGATCATCCGGGGTCTTTTTCGTGAATATGAAAAGGAGCTGGATGAAGATATTTGTTTCCAGAGTTTTGATGAAGAACTGAAGTATCCATTGAAGAAATATGGTCCGCCATCCGGCGACCTGGTACTTGCATATTGGGAAGATGAGATCGCCGGTTGTATTGCATTAACAAGAATGAAAGAACCGGGAGCTTGTGAAATGAAACGTCTTTATGTAAGACCCTCTTTCAGAAAAAATAAAATTGGAAGCTTGTTGGTAGAAGAACTACTTAGCTCAGCCAAAGAAAAAAATTATGAAAAGATGCGTCTTGATACATTTTTAAAGTTACAAGCCGCCGTTCATTTATATAAGCAATTCGGTTTTGAAAATATTTCAGCATATTATAACAATCCATTGCCTGGCGTTGTGTACATGGAGAAAATGCTATAACACTTATTTTTACTTAAAATCATTTACCTCGGTAACAGTTCAATATGAGCATCTAAAATTTTATTTATGAAAAAGAACATGGGTGGCATTGATCGTACTGTACGTATTTTGCTTGGAGCCGTTTTTGCTTATCTCTATTTCGCCGGAATTGTAACGGGCACATGGGGCCTTGTGCTTGTTATTTTAGGAGGAGTATTTGTTTTAACAAGCATAGTTGGTTTTTGTCCAATGTATGCTGCGGTTGGGATAAATACTTGTGCGACAAAAAAAGTTTAAAGACTTCAAATTATTTATGAAGGAACGAGATCACTTCCGTTGAAAATTCTTTTGTACGGCTTGCGCCACCATGATCGCCGGGTGTTATTTTATAAGTTGGATGTTTAAAAAGATCAGCTAATTCTTTTGCAGAACCATTATCAGAATCTTTATCGCCACAAATGATCAATACAGGTTGTTTTATTTTCCCCAGATCCTCTTTACTTGTTGATGGTTGTGATCTTTGCAAATATGCCAAAGCCTGCTGATCAAGTCCTTGTTTTTTTACATTTTGAACCATAGCTTCAAGCTCAGGTACATTTTCACCACTCAAAGCTTTATAAAACATAATCCGTCGTGGCCAGTCAGGATTGGTAAACTCTGCCCCCATTCCTCCCATCACTCCTTTTTTAATTCTTTTATCCAATACCAGCAATCTTGAAACAATAATTGACCCTCGTGAATAGCCAACAGCACTATATTTTTTTATTTTAAGCAAATTCATCAAAGCCATAATGTCCTTTGCTTCGGCATCATTATCATAGGCAGTTGAATCATGCGGCTTATCTGAAAAACCATTACCACGCTGATCAAGAATGATCACTTTATAACCAGCTGTAAGAAGATCTTTATATAATTCTGTTCTTTTCCATGATTGGCCATTCACAATAAAACCATGAACCAATAAAACAGGCTCACCATTCCCTCTTACTTCATAATAGATCCTTGTGCTGTCAAATGATCTGAAATAGGCGCCGCTATCAGTCACTGCATTTTGTGAAAACGCAAATGAAGAACAGAAAATATAAAAACAGGAAATTAAGGCCCGTAAAAAAAATTGCATAGTAGTTAAGTTAATCTTGACTTCCTTTATCTCCCACAAACCAATGTTCTTTGTTTTTGAACAATACATTAAACGTGGTAAGCGAACCATAGCAACGGGTAACGTATTGCTGCATGCCCACTTTATCTTCATCACTTAATTTTTTATTGCTATTGATATTTTGCTCTAATACTCTTAGCCTGTCACGCAACATCACGATCTTATGAAAGAAATCTTCAATAGGAATTTCTTTTGGCTTTAAACTTTTATCAGCAGGCTGCAATAACATCATTCCATGCTGCCAGCGATCACCAAGAGGAACATTTTCATTGATACCTCCCCATAATCTTAAAATTTTCAGCAACGACTTTTCAATATCGGAATGAGTTTCTATTTCCTCTGTTACATTTTCGGGTATTACCTCATCCAGCTTATTATCTGTTTTATCAATTTCTTTTAATCCATGATTGATAAAAGAAATTAGATAAGTGGCATAACGAATGCCCACGATCACACCCGGACCATATTGAGTGTGTTGTAATCTTGTTCCAATACCGAGAGTTGTTTGTTCCATATCAATAAAATTATTTTTTATTTGAGATGATAGTTCTTATTCAGCAAACTAATGATTTCTCCTGCTAATTTATTTAAATGAGGATAATCTTCCCGCAAGCCCAATTGGTAATCAATTAAATTGTTATCAATAATAATGCCCTCTGACCAGGCATCAAAGTTATAGCCTAATGTTTTTAGAGATTTGTTTTGATCAATGTGTGGATTATTTTTTCGAAATATCTTTTCATTTACTTCTGTGCGAAAATAATAATCTGATTTTAAAAAATCCTGTATCGATTTATTCCAAAATTCAAATCCTTTGATCATAGATTCGTATAAAGCAATTTTTCTGATCAGCTCCTTATCTCTGAATAACCTTAAATTGCCTGAACTCTTCATTTGGGAATAAGTGGCATCGTTCCAGAAAAAAGGAGTTATATCCATTCCGGGATTTCTTGAGGCTTCAATATCTGCCCAGGTTATTTTATCTGTAGACATTTGCCAGAGCCGTTCTTTATTTATTTGAGCTTGCAATAAACTTTCTTTTCCTCTTATCAGACCACCTAATTGTGCTGTATCTTTTAACAGATCTTCTTTCATCATTCCCGCATATTCCTTTGCCCTTTTATGTTCAACGTAATGCTCTCGTTGGTTCTCTGCCAGAAAACCACAGAAGACAGCAAGGAATAACATAAGAAACTCCCATACATAATGAGTCCACTTTTTTCTTTCAGTATGAGCATGGTGGTGTACTTCCATTTTAGGTGTTTATTTTAATGCTTGATAAATCAACGGCTTTATTCTGTCTCCATAATCCCAATGTTCCGTTGGCCAGATGTTGCGCATAAATACAACTACCATTTTATTTTTAGGATCGGTCCAATAATGCGAAGCGAACATTCCATCCCAACCATAAGAACCCGCTGGGATCATCAATAATTTTTCAGCATAATCAGTAAGAATACCAAAACCCAGACCGAATCTTCTTGTTTTATTTGTATCGCCCCACATCAACAACTCACCGATCTGATTTGATACCATTATTTGAATGGTGACAGCAGATAAGATCCGTTTTCCATTTAGTTCACCACCATTTAAGAGCATTTGACCAAATAAAGCAAAATCATAAGCAGTTGAACTCAGTCCCGCACCTCCTGAAAAATAAGTTCCATTAATTGTTTTTGGAAAATCTCTTGAAAAAGTCCCATTCAAACTTATCAGCGAATCTTGTATGCTCATTTTATTTTTGCCCTGGGTGTATAGCGAAACAAGTCTTGCTTGTTTTTCTTTTGGCAAAAAGAAATAAGTATCATTCATGCCAAGAGGTTGAAATATTTTTTGCTGTAAATATTTATCTAACGACATGCCACTGATCACTTCCACTAAATAACCGAGTACATCCGTATTCAATCCATAATAAAATTCCTCACCTGGTTGTGCAAACAAAGGAAGCTTTCCCAATCTTGTTATCACATCTTTTAATGTTGAATAAGGCGTACCAATGCCGCCATTGATCTTGTTTTTATAATAAATAGCATTAGATGTCGCATTTCCTATTTGTGCATAGCCAATTCCCGAAGTATGAGATAAAATATCCCTCATGGTGATCTCTCTTTTTGCCGGCAAAGTTGTATAAGTTGTATCGGCTGCATTGTATTTATCAAGAACAACAGGGTTTTTAAACTCAGGAATAAATTTTGAAATAGGGTCAGTGAGCAAAAATTTTCCATCTTCATATAGCATCATGGCAGCTACACTGATGATCGGCTTGGTCATAGATGCAATACGGAAAATATTATCTGTTTTCATCGGTACATTTCCGCTGGCAAAACCAAAAGCTTTATGATAAACTATTTTCCCATTTCGAAGAATGATAGCAGTAGCACCATTCAATTGCCCTTCTTTTATCCATTGATCGATTTGGATACCTATTTTATTTAATCGTTCAACTGATAAATTTTCAGACCCGGGGTCCACAGTTTGTAATATTCTCGTGCTTCTTTGACTTTGTGAATAAGAAACAGGGCAACAGGTTAAAAGAATAATTAATAATGAAAGGACCATTCTTTCCAGCTGAAACTCTTTTCGGAGTTCATTGTGAAGTTTATTACTCATGAAGCAGTATGTTTAAACGGAAAGTAAGTTAATTTTCTTTTCTTAACCAACCTTTGCTTTTCTGCTGCATATAAGCTTCGTAGCATTTTTTAATGTAGAATTGAAAATCATAATCACCCGTGTACATGCACATCTCATAAGAGGGCCGGCAGTACAGCATAAAACTATCTCTTGCATCACCGATCAATCCTGTTAAACGCAGCACAAGTGCTTTATTAAATCGATGATCAATAAATTTCTCTCGTTCTTCCGCTAATAACCTTTCTCTGAAAGCTTCATTGCTCTTATTTTTTCTGAATTGGAACATGTGGATGATCGCATTAATATCAAAACCTGCAGAGGAACCAAGCTCTCCACTTGAGATTCCTTTTAATCTTGGTTTTTGCCAGTCAAATGCCTTAGCATAATCAATACGATTTTGAATTGAATCCATTTTATAGTTGCGTGGCTTCACGATCACTTCTTTTAGCACAGGCACATTAATATGGATGGCAATATCAAAACGTGATGCATCTGGGATCTTTCCAACAAGATATTTAATAGTGGGCTTATTTAAGTAACTGAACCAAACCGAATCTGTTTCGGTTACATCTATCTCATAATGGCCATATATATCCGTTGCAGTTCCTTTGCCTGAAGAAGTTAAAACGCTTACAGAAATGACAGGGTAAGTTTTTGTACTGTCATAAACAGTGCCACGTAACTTAAAAGACTGTGCACCGGCCTTTGAAGCAATAAAGCAACTGACTATTATTATAATATAGACTGAAAATTTTCTCAAGCACGGCAAGTAACAAAAGAAAATGCAAATAGTAATCTAAAGTGTAGCCAGTAATGAAATGGCGGCGGGAAAATGCCTGTGTTCGAGCACCTGCACTTTTTTTGCCAGCGTTTCAGGAGTGTCATCTTCCCAAACCAGGCAGGTTGCCTGTAAAATGATCTGCCCATGATCATAAACCTCATCTACATAATGAATGGTAATGCCGCTTTCCTTTTCCTTATTGGCGATCACAGCTTCATGGACGAAACTTCCGTACATCCCTTTGCCGCCATATTTTGGTAAAAGAGCCGGGTGGATATTGATCATTTTTCCGTGATATGCTTTTATTAATGCAACCGGGACCTTCCACAAGAAACCGGCGAGGATTATAAAGTCAATACCTGTAGCCTTAAGCTCATCTATATAAGCGTTGCCGCGAAAAAATTTTTCCTTTTCAATTAGCAAAGCCGGGATATTATTTTCTGCAGCAATTTTTAAAACACCAGCTTCTGGTTTATTGCAAACAATTAAACTGACAACCGGCGTGGAAATACTTTTTTCCTTTACAGATAGCAGATGATCGATTATTTTTTTTGCATTAGAACCGGTCCCCGAAGAAAAAATAGCAATTTGTTTCATCCTTAATTTTTTCAACGTCGCAAAGTTGTAACTTTTCGGTATGAGAAAATTTATTCTTCCATTTTTATTTGCAGCAATCAGCATTACTAGTTTAGCACAAAAACAAAATTGCGAAGAGAAGCAATACCCGGCTCCTTCCCTTTCAGATTCATTAAAAAAAGTTTTTGAGGCTAACCTGCGATCTGCCGAAAAAAAATACAAAGCCGATAGCCTTAATGATGAGCATATAATATGGTATGGCCGCCGGCTTGCTTACCTGGGATATTATAAAGAAGCAATAGCTGTTTATACAAAAGGGATAAAGCTGCATCCCAATAATGCAAGATTTTACAGGCACAGGGCACATCGTTATATCACCCTTCGCTGTAACGATAATGCGATCGCTGATCTTAAAAAAGCAATTGACCTTACAAAAGACCAGATCGACGAAATAGAAGAAGACGGCATTCCTAATGCAAGAAACTTTCCGACCGGTACGCTGCATACTAATATATATTACCACCTTGGCCTGGCTTATTACCTGAAAGGAGATAACCGGCAGGCATTGCTTGCATGGGAAAAATGTCTTGACATTTCTGATAATGATGATATGAAAGTGGCCACATTAAACTGGTTAAATATAGTATTACGTAAAATGGGAAGACAAAAAGATGCGGATCGCCATTTATTGGATGTGACAAAAGAAATGGAAATAATAGAGAACCATGATTACTATGATATATTATTAATGTATCAATCCGGGGACAATAGCAAACTGGTTGAAAAAACTCAAAACCAGCAAACACTCAGTAACGCTACGCTTGGTTTTGGCCTTGGTACCTATTACCAATTAAAAGGAGATAAGGGTAAAGCAAAAGAATTGCTCGAAAAAGTAGTGGCCGGCAACCAATGGAGCTCGTTTGGATATATTGCTGCTGAAGCTGAACTTGCTAAAATGAAGTAAGATTCAAAGGTCAAAATTTTAAAAACTAATATCCAGTGTTTGACTTTTAGTTTTGATTGTTGACCTTTCCCGTTTTCAATAACCCGATTTTCTGACCCAGTTTTCGGGTATAGTTAGAGAAAAACCTGAATTGTCCAAAAGGAATGCTGATAATTAAAACCATAGCGGGCCAGATGATGGTAACAAGAATTATATAAATGATAGCCCAAACCCAATCGGCTTCAATTGACAGAACGTTCATTATTTTTTTTGCCACATAGCCTGTCAAACTGCCACCGATCGCAAATGTGCAAAGAATTAGCACCAATTGAAAAACGTTTACTTTCCATTTTTGCCTTAATTTCTCAAACATGCACAAAATTTTTTGTTACGATCATTTATAAGGAAGAGATTCTCGCAAAAATCGGATAAAACAACTATCATTAATAACAAAAAAAAATTTGTTTCACAAAGGTTGACAGAATAGTGACATTGTTTAATCAGCTTTATTAAGAACAGCATTGAAATCCTTTGAAATGCAGTCTGGAAGCGGATCAAAAAAAATTTAAACGTGTTGAACTTTTGTTGCCTTCATGACTTATTTTTGCAGCCGGTTAAGAGATTTTATCCA
>Ga0193738_1000422_pt1 | contig 22821 bp, 22 predicted proteins | sample L2a1metaG_FD_144927 | JGI IMG/M metagenome (GOLD analysis project Ga0193738, IMG submission 144927) | Soil microbial communities from a riparian zone of the East river system, Colorado, United States - L2a1 | ecosystem: Environmental > Terrestrial > Soil > Riparian zone | place: USA: East River...
GGTGTTACCTGTTGGGCTGATCCAATGATGCAAAATGAAGATGCAAGGATAAGTAGGAAGATGTGCAATAGCTTTTTTGCCATTACAAGGTTTATTAATGATTGAAACGATTACAAAAAGCAATTGACAGAGGAAATTACGAAGAAATTGTTTGTCTCTATACGAATACTAGATCGGGTAATAAGTAAAAGGTCTCCTGTAGTTATTTGCTTCTGTTTTCAGGAAATATAAATAGAAGGGTTTTAGCGAAAAACTAAAACCAACAATTAGATAAAAATGATCGATCCTGTATTCAATTTGATTTATCACAAAATCTAAATGTAATACCCGCCCTGAACTCCAGCATTCTCAGGTGTGAAGTATAAACCTGTGCTACTTTATGTTCATGTATGGACTGAGTACTGGCATTGATGAATTGTACTTTCAATGGCTCTCCATCGGGATCAGTAGTGGCCGGTGCGTCCATAAGATGTTTTGTATTAATATAACTGATCTCGCCACCCCGGATAGTGTTGGCGCTGATATCGATCATTAACCTGCTACTATGTTTGTTCTTTGAAAAAATCCTCGGGTTTATCTGTAAACCACCCCCGGCACTCCAGTACATAGTTTTATCGTTCATTATATTTTTCTGTTCAAGGGCATGGCAACCGTCAGCATCTTCGGGATCGCCAATGTAGATGGAACTATAGAAATTATATAAGCCTCCTTTAGCGTTGATATAAGGGATAATAAGATTTTTGTCGCTTACCAGGTTAAACCTTGCCTGTAGGTTTGCGTTAAATACATTGCTGCTGTAATCAACCGGCAGAACAGTCGTGGTATTATTATCAAATTGAAAAGTTTGATCTATCCTCTCATAAGCATATATGCCTATGCCAAATTCAAGCCCAACTGATAATTGTTTTAACGCACCAGGCAATTGATACAATATACCGTTCTGCATGCTATGCGCCGGTTGAATGTTATTGCCCATTTCCTGTTTTGGTATTCCGAGGCTGTAACTGCTGGTAAATTTCCATTGCTGGCTGTTGGCGGCGAAAAATAAAAAGCCCATGAGGAATGTAAAAATGAATTTCATAACCGTAGTTTTTGGTTGATGGATAAAGAGTCTTATTGAAATTACAGCTATTGCCAAACGAAATAAAATAAATCGTGTTAAATCTGGTCAAAATTTAACATCACTCGATCTTCGGCAACCGAATATTAGCTGCTCCCTGTTTTAATTGGAGTGCCTCCACTTTTCCTGCCATATTCCTGATAATGGTAAAAAACGCATTTGGAACTTCACGAATAGAGAAATTGCTATTGTCAGAGAAGAACATTTGAAAACCAGCCTGACGATTCTCTTGTATGCATAAATTATCTCCGCAGAAAGTAATGGTCAGCGTATCTTTTTGTAAAAGAAAATCACCGAGGAATTGCTGCATCGTATCTTTTGGAACAGTTACTGTCTTTCTATAAGTCGGTTTATAAAATCCCTTCCAGCCATAAACAATAGCTACGCTGCTAAGCAACTCATTGATCACCGAAAAATTTTCACCATTGATCATGATCACAACGCCATTTCCTCCCTCCATGCTTCCATAAGAGTTACAAAGAAAGGCTTCGTTGCCCCCGTTATGATTAAAATATAATTGTCCTTCCTTTTTTTCAATAAATACACCCAGCGCTGCATTGCTATCTATATAGGGCGTTAACCTTTTTTTCATCATTGCTTGAGATAAAACTTTCTTTGATCGTCCATCAAGCGCCAGCTGGCATTCGATAATATATTTTGCAAGATCAGTAGGAGTGGTCCATAAACCAGCTGCCGCTTGCTCAGGATAGATATGATATTTGCCTGTTACCGGTTTCCCATTTCCATAATAGCCGGTTGCCAGATCGGATGTAGCAGTTGGTGGTTGTTGATAGCTGCTGTTTGTCATGCCTAATGGTTGCAATACATTTTTTTCCATCCAGTCTGCGTAGTTGCTCTTTGTTACATTGACTAATATCAGCTGACTGATCGTTGTACCTCCGCCTGAATATTTAAATTTTGTACCGGGTTCAAACAAAGAACGTACAGCTTTGGAATTTGCAGGTCGTTTGCCATCCAGTATTTCTTGTACGGTTGGTAATGTATCCGTTTTTTTATAGCCCCGAAAGCCATGAATATCTAACCCTGCTGTATGACTTAAAAGGTTATTGACCGATATCTTTTTATTTTTCGATACGCTGTCATAAGGAAATTTCCAGCTGCTGAGATAATTGTTGATATCTGCGTCGGGGTCTAACTTTCCCATCTCCACTAATTTTAAAATGCCCATGCTGTTAATGCTTTTACTGATAGAAGCTGCCTGGAAACGGGTATCGGTTGTTACTTTTCTTTTTTCTTCTGTATCAGCCCATCCATATCCTTTTGCCCATTCAATTTTATAATTACGGATCACGGCAATACTAAGTCCCGGTATCGCCAGTTCTTTCATTCGGTTTTCAATATTCAATTTTGGAATTGTGTCGCCAAAAATTATTGAGGGAGCTAATGAATTTTCAACGGCAGTTATTTTCTTCTGTAGCGCAGGATCAATTGTTTGACTGCAAACCGTGAGTGGTAATAAAAACAGGATGAGGAATTGTTTCATTTTTAATGGTAATGTTTTGATTGGCTAAATTAAGTGAATTAGACCCGTCTTCCGCTTACTTTTAAACAGGTCAAAATACCTTTTATATAAATGGTCGTTTTCTGAATTGCTAATATTTCTATTTTGGGGCCTGTTGTAAAAGCATTGCATTGCTATTACCCGGCTATAAAACCAAAATGGATCTTTATGAAAACCATTACTTTCATTTTCACTGTAATTTTTTTTACAAGTGTTGTTTCAGCCCAGGAGCAAGAATTTCCCAGGTCAAAAAAAACTGGTAACCGTTATTGGCTGTTGGGTGTGGGCCTCTCCATTCAAAATATGTATGATGAAGGAATTTCCTATGTCCGCTACAAGGGAACAGGGATAGCTCCGTCAATTGGATTGATCAAAAGCGCCGAAAAGAAATACTGCCAGTTTTCGCTGCAGCCAACCTTTAATAAGTTAACAACTGATAGAAGCAATGAATTAAGACCAATGGCAGTAAGGACCACGAGATTTGTATTGGATTATCAATACCTGGTAAAAGTAAAAGAATGGGATGAAAAATTAAAATTGTTTGCAGGTGGAAATGCTTCATTGCTCTTCAATCTTAAAACAGCAGAACAATTAGATAATTCACAATTAGTGTATGATTATGCATTAAGTATCGGGCCTGCTGCTAAACTTGATAAAACTGTAAAATGGAATAAAAGGGAATGTGTTGCAGCAATTGGTCTCAGTTTGCCGCTGATCTCTCATATTGCCCGGCCTTACTACCTGAACCGTATTGAATTTATCGACCCGAAAAATGATTTTATTGGTGACCTGTTCAGTAACAGCAGGGTTGTTTCTGTAAATAAGAACTTTCGCATCATCAGTGGGCTGTCATTAACTTATCCTTTATTCAATAAAAATGAACTGAAGCTTGGCTACACATGGGATTTTTATAAGATGACAACCATCAATTCAGTGTATGCTGCAGAACATCTTATTTCAATTTCGTTCCTGTCAAGCTATTAATCTAAAATGATCTGATCATGAAAAAGATACTCTTTCTTTTGACGATAGCCGCTGTTACACTTTCCTGTGAAAAAGCGATCATGCCAAATTCAGAATCTGCCGATGCCGAAAAAACCTTTGAAACTCTTTGGCAAACTATTGACCGTGGATATTCTTTTTTTGAGTATAAGAATATTGACTGGAATGCAATGTATCAAACTTACCGTCCACAGATAAATAATAACATGACCGATAGGGAGCTTTTTAACAAATGCTCGGAAATGCTGAATGTATTAAAAGATGGTCATGTAAATTTGAGAGCCGGTTTTTCCACTTCCTACTACAATGATTTCTATCTGAACTTCCCTGCCAATTTCAATAAAGAAATTATCGACAGGAATTATTTGCGGGGCTTTGAAGTGACAGGACCTCTTTACCATACAGTATTGAGTGGGAATATCGGTTATATCTATTACGGGAGTTTTGCGTCTCCTTATACCGACGACCAGTTAGATGCTGTACTAACAAGGTTCAATTCGGTCGCCGGATTAAAAGGGATCATTTTCGATGTAAGAAATAACCCTGGCGGAAATCCTGCCAATGCGTATCGCCTCTTTGAAAGAATTGCCACGCAAAATACTTTGCTGTATAAAACAAAATATAAAAATGGCCCGGGGCATAATGATTTTTCTGAAGAACAGGAAAGTATCATTGAACCTGCAACTGATAGAATAAAGTACACCGGCAAAATAGTTGTATTAACCAATCGCAAATGTTATAGTGCCTGCAATTTTTTTGTTGCAGGATGCAAGGCTTTTTCCCAGATAAAAATTGTGGGAGACCAAACCGGCGGTGGTGGAGGACAGCCTACAGGGTTTGAATTACCTAATGGTTGGTCTGTAAATTTTTCAGGTTCCATTACCAGTCTACCGAATGGTTTTATTATTGAGCACGGCGTACTGCCTGACATTGCAGTTTCGTTAAGTCCTGCCGATGAAGCCGCTGGAATTGATACAATAATTGAAACTGCAAAAACACTTTTTTAGCTTTCTATTTATCTTAAATTTGGCAGCACATTTATTTTTCATACAATAATCATTAAACCATGGCAACTGTAAACATCTATCTTACTTTTAATGGAAATTGCGAAGAAGCTTTTAAATTCTATCAGTCTGTATTCGGAGGTGAAATACCTTATATGGGCCGCTTTAAAGATATGCCTCCGGGAGAAGATAGTAAACTTAACCCGGGTGAAGAGAACAGGATCATGCATGTCTCATTGCCTATCAGCAAAGAAACAATGTTGATGGGCAGCGATACAGGCGGTGAGTGGGCAACTGGTTATTCGCAGGGAAATAATTTTTCAATATCGATCACTGCTGATAGCAAGGAAGAGGCTGAAAAATTATTTAAAGGTCTTTCATCTGGTGGCGTTGTCACCATGCCTTTGGCTAAAACTTTCTGGGCTGATTCTTTTGGAATGTTGACTGATAAATTTGGTATCAGTTGGATGATGAGTTTCAGTGAAGCAAAGGCTGGTTAAGGATACAACAAATATTTTTTTCTCATTTTTTTATATTCACTTAATCCGGGTTCCCAGCTTGCTCTGATCACTTCTTCTGATATGCCATCAATGATCTGCTGGCGAAAAAGCCCTGAGCCAATTTGTATCTCAATATTATTCATCTGCTTGCTAAGCTTTGAGTCGAAGAATTTTTCCTTGTGCGGATGTGCTTTGTACAATTCCATGATCCATTGGATGTTTATCTTTTTCGATTTGCGCAATAGTTCAGTATCATAATTACGCAGGTCCAATCCATAGCAAACCTCGTTCATGAATATGGGTGTTTCAGCCATTCCTTTTATACCGGTTGGCGTATAAGAAAATTCATATTTACCTTTTAATTCAGGACTCCCAAGTACAGTAAATGGAAACATGGTGCCACGACCATGATTAACATACACACCTTCAAACATGCATGTTGACGGATATAACAAAATGGATTGTTGCGTATTTAAATTTGGTGATGGCTTTACCGGCAATGTATATGGCATGTCGTGATCATAATTCGCTACAGGAATTATTTTGATCTTACATTTTACTTTATCCTTTAACCATCCTTCACCATTTGCCATTTGTGCAAATTCGCCAACCGTTAAGCCATGTGACATTGGAATAGGGAACATCCCAATCCCTGATTTGTATTTCATGTCAAGTATAGGACCATCAATCAAATAACCATTTGGATTTGGGCGGTCAAGGATCAGCATTTCTTTTCCATTCTCATAACATGCTTCCATTAATCGTGACAGTGCATTTATATTAGTATAAAAGCGAACGCCAACATCCTGCAGATCGTAGATCAATACATCCACATCGGCAAGATCTTCTTTAGTGGGTTTGTTTTTTGCACCGTACAATGATACTATAGGAATACCCGAGACTGGATCTATTTCATCAACTACTTTATCCCCGGCACTTGCATTGCCCCGAAAACCATGTTCTGGGCCAAATACTTTTACAATTTTTACTCCAAGCGTTTTAAGACTGTCAACCAAATGTGTTTTGCCGATCACACTTGTTTGATTTGCCATGATAGCAACTCTTTTTCCTTTGAGGTGCGGAAAGTATTTGTCTGTTTGTTCAGCCCCTGTTTTAATTTCTTTTTTATTTACATCGAGCGGGACTTTTTCCTGCTTTGGTTTAGACGATGAGCAAAAAATAGATGTGCTTGCTATAAGGATAAAAATTATCGATCGCATGTATAAAAGTTAAGAATGTGAAAATAGCTAGTTCTAAGGAATAAATGACGAGATCAAACGTAAACTTATTTTCTAACTGGCGTTAAATAATTCAGGATTGCTTTATAAAATTCATCCGGTTGATCTTCCCAAATAAGATGTCCGGATTTTTCAATGACATGTAGCTTGCTGTTTTTAAGACATTCTTTCTGCAAATAAAAAGTTGATTCACCCTGGTCATCTTGCCTGCCGTAAATAATTAATGCCGGGACATTCAATTTTTTTAATTCAGCAGTAATATCCCATTTTGTTTTCATTACTTCTTTATCAATAAAAGGGATCGGTTGAAAATTAAAGTTGGTAAAAAAGTCATCAAAGTCATCTGATAATTTCATGTGTTCATAATGCATTGCCCGTACATGAATGGCGATAAATTTTTTAAACGCAATTACTTCCTCACTTGTGGGGTTAACTCTTTTTAATGAATCCAGTTCCCGGTCTGTTTTAACAGAAAAAATATTTTGTAATGTCCTCATGGAATCCAATTCTGCAGTTGATCGGCGTACAAATTGGTTGTCAAAAAGTACATCCCAAAGTTTATAAGAAGGTGGTGCCGAACCGATCAAAACGAGATTTGAAACATATTGCGGATAAAGAGCAGTATAATTCATGGCAAGCAATCCGCCCCAGGATATTCCCAATAAAATTATTTTCTTATCATTTCTTTTTTTTCTTAGCAGTTCAATATCCTGCAGATAATTTTTAATATTGATGGTTGTTTCATTGATCGGTATATTCCTGGATCTGCCTGCACCTCTTTGATGAAGAAGCACACAAGTGTAAAAAGATCTCAAGCTATCCATGATCCGGTGAGAAGGATCTGCTGGTGGTGCTCCGGGACCACCAGTTAAAATATATAAAGCTGGTCCCTTGCCTTGCTCTTCATAAAATAGTTGAATATTGCCATTGTAAAAACTTTTCAGGTCCTGTCCATAACAATAGCCTGATAAGAAAAGTATTACTACAAATATTCTTTTCATAAATTAAATAAGTAAATAGTAACGGGAACTTATCACTCTAATTTATGATAATTATATTCAATGATATAGGCGGGAAGATTTTGGAATTGTAAGCTTGCTATGGGTTTTCGCTCTTTTTGATCGCATTCACAATTGCTTCTTGTCTAAGCATCGGTTCGCGGCTGTCATCAAATTCGTGTCCGCCGCTGGTAAGTGCTGTGAATGCAAAACCCGTAACAGGCTGGCTATGTATCTTCCCAAAATAATAGATCCCTCTCTTGGAATTCATTTTGGTATAATCTAACTGGTAAACATTACCTGAGATCTCACATGTTGTTGTTGGCATATACTTTTATTTAGAAATTAAGAGCAGCTAAATTAGGTAGAAATTTCATTCGCTTTAGTCCGCATATCATTTTTAACTCCCTTTAAAATCCTTGATTTTTATTCGTTCCTGTAAGAATTGGTTACCTTATTAGTACTAATAGTTTAAACGATCGGGAACGTGACTGAAAAAGAACAGAAACAGATTTTTGAAGAGTGGCTTACCCAGCATAAGGCCCTAATTTTTAAAATTGTTCGTGCTTATGCATTTACTGTTATGGATCAGGATGATCTTTTCCAGGAGATCATTATCCAGACATGGCATTCCATTCCGGCATTTAGAAAAGAGTCTTCTGTTACTACCTGGTTGTATCGTATTTCACTTAATACTGCTATTAAGTGGACAAAAAAAGAACGGAAACATTATCAGTCAGATGCAATCGATGGTGTAATGCATATTTTAGAAGAGAGCAGGATGCAAACTGATGAACGATTGACCTGGCTCTATGAAGAGATATACAAACTTGATGAAATTGATCGTTCCATTACTTTATTACTACTTGATGGTTTTAGCTACAAAGAGATGGCTTCCATACTCGGCATCACTGAATCAAATGTAGGAGTGAAGATAAACAGGATCAAAAAACAACTTATCTCTAAATCAAAAAAATATGATCATTATGGAATTTGAAGAACTAAGAAAAATTTGGGATGCACAGGACAATCAACCTCTTTATGCAATAAATGAAAAAGCTATGTATAACCTCATCTTATCAAAAAAGAAACAAGCTCATCATATTACTAATATCAGTGAGCTACTATTGATCGTCGTAAATATTGGTTCCGGGATCCTAGTCCTCGTATTGAATCTTTTCAAGCAAAGCGGTAACATATCTCTGTATGTTTTATCTGCCTGGATGCTTGCTAGTGCTTTGTATACTTTGGTGCGTCGCATACAAAGAATAAATGGCGACCAACAGTTTGATAGGTCTATAAATGGTGATCTCAGTCATGCCATTTCAGTTGCATCGTACCAGGTTCGTATATCTCAAATAATGCGGTGGAACATTCTGCCGGTTGCAGCGCTTACGCTTCTTGGACTTTGGGAAGGCGGTAAGCCAATTTGGATAGTCTTAATTGTACTGTTGTTTTTTGCTTTGACCTATTATGCTGGTGGGTGGGAACATAACATTTACAAAAAGAAAAAGCATGAATTAGAGATATTACAAAAGAAGTTGGGTAACGAAGGCTAATAAGAGCTAACCTTTTACCTAACATATCGCAACTTTTGTATCTCTTAAGTGCCCTTGACTATAGTGTTTTTCCTATGGGCCAACATCAATAAGAATCTTTGAGGGAAAATACTAACACAGAAAGAGTGAAAAAAATATTGACTATTGATTAATTAATATATTTTTATTGTACGGATTTTTTTAGTCATCTACGGATTCTTAACCTTATTAACTTTTTATGAGAAAAATTTTGCCAGTAACACTGGTGCTATTGTCATTTTCTACCCTGTCCTTTTCACAAGCAGATAGATTTTGGTCAGCAAATAATGGAGATCGAAATAATATTCCAACTGATAAAGCTGTTGGAAGACTTACTTATCCCAAAGAGTTTCGGTTATTTAATCTAAATCTTGAGCCATTAAGACAAGAACTTTTATCTGTTGTTGACAGGTCTTCAAAACATTTGTCGGTTATTACTTTACCAAATGCAAACGGGGAGCTCGAACAGTTTGAGGTTTATGAAGCTTCAAATTTTGAACCTGATCTGCAGGCTAAATTCCCTGAGATAAGGGCTTATTCCGGTAAAGGTATTACGGATAGGTTTGCTACAGTTAAGTTGAGTATTTCTCCACAAGGCATTCAAACAATGATCTTCAGAACCGATAAAGAAAACGAATTCATTGAGCCCTATTCGAATGATCATAGAGTTTATTCTGTTTACAGATCACATAGAGATAAAGGCAAATTAGCATGGACATGTACTACACAGGAACAACAATTGTCTTCCGATATAAATTCTGCTATCTCTGGTAGAATGGAAGCACGTGGTAGTTCTACAGGGCAATTAAAAACATTACGCCTGGCTCAATCTTGCAATGCAGAATATTCTAACTGGTTTGGCGCTACAAGCTCGGCACAGGTAAATTTAGTGTTAGCTGCATTTAATGCAACACTTACACGTTGTAATGGTGTTTATGAAAAAGACCTGGCAATACACCTCAACCTGATTGCAAATACTACAGCAGTTATTTATTATAATCCATCAACAGATCCTTATTCTCCCAATTTATCAAATTGGAATGCCCAATTGCAAACAACTTTAACTAATGTAATTGGTGAAGCAAATTATGATATTGGTCATATGTTCGGAGCTTCCGGAGGTGGTGGTAATGCTGGTTGTATTGGTTGTGTTTGTGTGAATGGTTCTAAAGGAAGAGGCATCACATCACCTGCTGATGGTATTCCACAGGGAGATAATTTCGATATAGATTATGTAGTGCATGAAGTAGGACATCAATTGGGAGGCAATCATACATTCTCAATGTCAAACGAAGGAACAGGGCAAAATAAAGAAGTTGGATCAGGTATTACTATTATGGGATATGCAGGAATAACATCCTACGATGTGGCTCCGCATTCAATTGATATTTTTCATGAGACATCTATCGCACAGATACAGGCTAATTTATCAAATAAGACATGTCCTGTTTCCGTGAACATGACCGCTAATCATGCACCGGTTATTGGCGCTGTAAGCAATTATATTATTCCGATCAGTACGCCTTTTGCACTTACTGGTTCTGCAACGGATCCGGAGAACGATGTATTGACTTATTGCTGGGAGCAAAATGATAATTCGTCAACAACAGGATCAGGGAGTGTTGCATCGCCAACTAAATTAACCGGGCCAAATTGGTTATCATTTGCTCCATCCACATCCGGAACAAGGACCTTACCAAGATTATCAACTATCCTGGCTGGTTTAAATGTTACCGGTCCTTTACCTGGTGGCGATGGTGGTGCAAATATTGAAGCATTAAGTTCCGTTTCAAGAACGTTGAACTTCAGGTTAACAGTAAGAGATAATAGACCTTTTGTTGCCAATAGTACAATTGGTCAAACTGCTTTCGCTGATGTAGTAGTTACTGTAACCAATACAGCAGGGCCTTTTGCAGTAACAGCTCCAAACACGGCGGTAACATGGAATGTTGGTAGCACTGCAACTGTTACATGGAGTGTAAATGGCACTAATGCGGGTTCAGTGAATTGTGCCACTGTAAATATTTTATTATCTACAGATGGCGGTCAAACATTTCCAACAGTATTAGCTGCTGCAACTGCTAATGATGGTTCACAAGTTATTACAGTCCCGGCATCTCCGGGTTCAACCTGTCGGGTAAAAGTCGAAGCAGTTGGAAATATTTTCTTTGATATTTCTAATACAAATTTTACGATCAGCGGCACGCCACCTGCTTGTGGAGATCCGGCTGGATTAACAAATACAACTCCAACTGAAACTTCTACAACTGTTAGCTGGAATGTTGTTAGTGGAGCAAATAATTATGATGTTGACTATAAAACAAATGCTTCACCTACATGGATCAATGCTGTTACCGCAACAACTGCTTTGTCAGCTGATCTTAGTGGTTTAACAGCGGGTACATTATACAATTGGAGGGTAAGAGCAAATTGTAGTGGTGGGTCTGGCAATTATGTCCAGGCAAACTTTACAACAGCTACACCACCACCACCTTGTGGGAATCCGACGGGATTATCAAATACAATTCCAACTCAAACTTCTACAACTGTAACCTGGAATACTGTTAGTGGAGCAAATAATTACGATGTGGATTATAAAACTAATGCCGCATCTACATGGATCAATGCTGTTACAGCAACAACTACTTTGTCAGTTGATCTTACTGGTTTAACAGCGGGTACATTATACAACTGGAGAGTAAGGGCAAATTGTAGCGGTGGAGCCGGCAATTATGTTCAGGCAAACTTTACAACAGCTACACCACCTACACCAGCATGCCCTGGCATTTCCGACGTAAGTACAAATGATAACCCAACAGGAGCTGCTACGATATTACTGAACACTGATGTTTATGGTTTGATAAATGTTAGAGGTGATAATGATCATTATAAATTCACTATTACAAACGGGGGTACCATAACTATATCGTTAACAACATTGCCTGCAGACTATCAACTTGCCTTACTAAACAGCAGCGGTACTACATTACAATCATCAACGAATAGCGGCACTACCAGCGAGACGATTAATAGAACCGTTACTTCAGGCGATTACTATGTAAGAGTTTATCCAAAAAGCAACGGGGCATTTAATGCAAACAACTGTTATACCTTGAAGGTACAAACCGGCACTGCCAGCAGAATGAACACTGAATTGGTACAGCTTTCGGAAAATAAATTTTCTGTTTTCCCTAATCCAGCCGGGTTTGATGCAAATCTTGCATTTAAGGCAAAGGTGAAGGGCAATTACCTGGTTACGGTTATTAACCAATTAGGCAGTGTGGTTTTAAGAAAATCAATGGCAGTAAATGAAGGCGATAATTTTAGAAAATTAGATGTGAGCTCATTGTCAAGCGGAATGTATTATATTAAAATTCAAAATGGCAGCGAGATACAAACTGCAAAAATTATCATCACTAAGTAATAATTAATTTTAATACTAAAAAGGAGGCTGCAATTTGCAGCCTCCTTTTTTTATCCCATACAATAGAATTATTTAAGCTGCCGCATATGCAACTGCTTCTTTTACAAACTGGACGTTGGCATTTATTTTTACTTCATCACCCAGTAACAAACCTCCTGTTTCAGAAACGGTGCCAAAGCTCATTCCGAAATCCTGCCTGTTGATCTTGCCGCTTACAGAAAAACCTGTTCTTGTATTTCCCCATGGATCTTTTGTTATACCGCCAAACTCTGTATTCAGTATTATTTTCTTACTTACACCCCGCATATTTAATGTTCCATAAATCTTGTATTCATCTTCGTTTGTTTTTTCCATTCTTTCACTATCAAAAGTTATTACCGGGTATTTTTCAGTATCAAAAAAATCACCATTCTTCAGATGCGCATCACGTTGTTCATTGTTAGTGGAGATAGAATTTACCGTTGCTTCAAAATGTACTTTTGCTTTTGTGAAGTCATCATTATCTGTCTCAACGGTTGCTTTAAACTGGTTGAATTGCCCGCTTACTGTAGATATCATCAGGTGCTTGATCTTAAATTGAAGTTCTGAATGTGTTGGGTCAAGTGCCCATGTTTGATTTGTCATAATTATTTTTTTTGTTTCAGACACAAAGCTACATACCTTTACTATACTTTTTATAGTACTATACCATAGTATAGCACTATACTTTTGGAAAGCGACCTAAAAAACAAAAAACATGGTATCAAAAGTTAAAGAAAACGAAAGAACACATGAAACTTGTACAAAAGCGCTGATACCGGTGCGGGATGCATTGGATATTTTAAGTGGCAAATGGAAACTACCTATTATTCTTGCTTTGCAATTTGGTAATAAAAGATTTAGTGAACTGGCTAAGCAGGTTCATGGCATTACTGATAAAATGTTGTCAAAGGAATTAAGAGAACTGGAGATGAATGAGCTTGTGAAACGAACAGTATATGATTCCGTTCCTGTAGTAGTAGAATATTCGATGACACCTTATGGTGAAACACTGGAAAAATTAATTGAGGAATTGCAAGTCTGGGGATCACAGCATAGAAAACGAATATTAAGAAAAGGGAAGTAATAGAAAGGAATGTCAATACACGGATAAGTAGCAGAAAAAATTATCTATATTGTCTTTTTCCCTTCGGCATATCCCTAAAAGCTATTTCTTTAGTGATCATCACTAATGCATGCCATGTCCATTTTAATGACACCCGCATTAATCTAATACTATAAGGCAATTTTTTCCTTTTCATTATAATAATGATTTATGAGATTGACGATAAAGTTTCGAAAAGCATTTAATTGAAACGAAAGACAACATAGTAGCATTATCTGTACTGTCTTTCACCCACTTTTTTTCTCTTGGGCATATTCCAAAAATTTACTTCTTTTTCATGAAGTGGGTCATTCGGTATTGTTAACGCATACCACACACTTTTCAATGCAAGCCTCGTTAGTCTTATGAAATGAGGCATCTTTCTTCTGCGCATAGGAATTTAATTTACAAGTGCAATTTACTTTCAAAAAGGAGCGAACCCAATACCACTTTGGTGGTAAGTGATGTTAAAGTTTCCTAAATGCAAACTGATTGTTTCAACGCAAAAAGGCGATAGAAGTTATCCAAAAATTGAATTTAGCAGACCGGCAAGACGAACACCTCCTTTTAATAATTGACTGTTCAGCATTTCGATATGATCGAAATTATATCGAAAGCTAAGCTTTGGCTCAGGTTGAGTAACACTGTTATATATTTTTCCCGCAAGCTGATATGATTCAAAAAACCACTCATTCATTGGTTGTTCCTGCCATTGCTTGCGTTGTGCTTTGGTTGTATGATTGATCCATAAAACGTACTCGGTATAACTGAGTTTTTGGGATTCAATTAATTTCTCATCCCACAAACTATGCAGGTTTGTTGATTCGCCAAACCATTGCAATCGAATACGATTACCACCCAGGTCTTCGAACTGTCCAACATGCAGCGGCTGGTGTATATCGCCTGCTATATGGATCAACAGGCGCAGGTACATTTGTTTTTTATCAAGAGTCAATTGTTTGTTTTTTAGTTCAGCGACCAGGAAATTAAGTTTGGTGTACGCATTAGTCAGCGTATCATTCCCTAATGCAGCATTGAATTCATTTTGTGATAAGCCTTGTTTTACATTTATATAATGCCACGCACTTAAATAATTAAATGTAGAATCAGATTTAATAAAATCCGGCCAATTACTTGTTATGGCAATTGATTCATTGCCCAATATTTCACGGATAGCTTTTCGGGCTTTGCTGCTGAGATAGCCGTCAGCGATCTCGCCTACGATACGATGACCGTTCTGTCCCCACCATGCAAAAGATGAAACGGAAACTGTAAAAAAGGTTATTGTTAGTAGTAAGGCCTTAAAACACTTCATGTGATTTATTTTGCCAGCGAAGGTAATGGCTGCGTCATTCTCAACAAAGAAAGAAGAAAGCAAGTAAATAAAACTCATCATTATTTTATCTTTAAATAATGGAAAAAATTTGGAATGGAATAAAAGGGAGTACAAGAATAACTACCAGGATCATTGCTGAAATCGTTCACCGACTTGTAATAAACATATTTGATACATTATTTGGCTTTTTAAATTGGCCGGAAAAAAAATTACGTGTTAATATTTTTATCCTGCAAGACCCACAAGCTAATCCTGTTGTTTTGCCAGCTGATCTTGATATTGCTTTAGAATATGCAAAAGGATCTTTCAAAAAAAACTTTAATACCAGGTTGCTACCATATAAGCCCGGGCAGCAATTTGCCGAAGTGTTACAAAAACAAGCACCGAATGAAGTATTATATACAAAAGGAAGCATTGGCGCATTAAGGGAAGAGTTTACCATTACCGGTAGTTTTTTTGCATCTAATCTTAGCGGATCATTTTATCCGGTCACTACATTTGTTGTTTTGGATATAGATCATGCATCTGGTTGTTCTCTTGGACCGCTTACTGATTATGTAACATTAGACCCTAATGGGGCGAAAAATGCATCGACCCTGGCACATGAGATCGCACATGCTTGTGGTCTTTGGCATGTACGGTCAAAGTCAAATCTTTTATGGCGAACCTTTAGCAGAGGTGATCAAGTAAAATGGTGGCAAAAGAATATTTTTCGTAGCTCCAGGCATGTCACTTATTGGTAGAATGAATAGTGTGTATTAATTAATTGTTTACAGCAGAATTTTATTTAAATTCATTCCTCATTGCATGCCATGGATCGCCGCAAAGCCTTAAAAAATATTGCCATTGTCTCCGGAGGATTGATCACACTTCCGCAGTGGATGGTGAGTTGTGGTATAAGCGATACAACTACTCATCAATCTTCTTTTTCAGTTGCCGAGCAAAAAATTCTTGCAAGTATTACTGATGCGATCATTCCGGCAGGCAATTCAATTGGCGCATTATCAGTCGGCGTTGATAAATTCCTTCAAAAACTGATCGATGATTGTTATGAAAAGGATGCGCAGGACAATATAAAGACGCAATTAAAATCTTTAGAAGAGTTCGCAAAAGCAACAAATAAAAAAACTTTTTCTGAATGTACGCAAGCTCAACGGGAGGAATTACTATTAAAGTTATCCGCGTCAGCAAATAAAGCAGAAAAAGATTTTTTTGATCTAATAAAATCAGAAACGATAAGAGGGTTTAATACATCGCAAAAAGTAATGCAGGAATATCTTGGTTATAAAGTGGATCCAGGACATTATTATGGTAGCGTTGATGTAAAAGCAGCAGATCATGCCTGAGGATAAAAAAAGGACATACGATGCTATTGTTATCGGTTCCGGCGCCAGTGGTGGTTGGGCAGCCAAAGAACTTTGTGATAAAGGATTAAAAACATTGGTACTTGAACGGGGTCGTAATGTTGAGCATGTGAAAGATTATCCAACTGCATCAAAAGCTCCATGGGAATTTGATCATCGTGGTACAGCATCAATTGAACAACGTAAAAACTTACAAGGTGCAAGAAATCTTCGCGAAGAAACTTTGCATTGGGCATTGAAGGATGATGAGCAACCTTTCATTCAGGAAAAACCATTCCGTTGGGTTCGTGGTTATCACGTAGGTGGAAAATCATTATTGTGGGCAAGACAAACACAACGCTGGAGCGATTATGATTTTGAAGGACCGGTAAGAGATGGTTTTGCAGTTGACTGGCCCATTCGGTATAAAGACATGGAAGAATGGTATGCCTATGTTGAAAAATTTGCAGGCATTGCCGGTAATAGAGATGGTTTGCCTGAACTACCCGATAGTGAAGTGATGCCATCTTTTGAAACAAGCTGCATTGAAAATCATTTTAAAGAAAGCCTACAGAAGAATTTCCCTGATCGTCATTTAATAGCAGCAAGATGTGCTCACATTACCGATCCGCAGCAAATACATATCGAACAGGGGAGAAGTAAATGCCAGAACCAAACAATGTGTAACAGGGGTTGTATCTACGGCGCATACTTTAGTAGCAATGCATCAACAATTCCATGGGCATTAAAGACTGGCAATCTGACCATCCGGCCACATTCAGTTGTTCACTCAATAATTTATGATGATAAAAAGGAGAAAGCAACCGGTGTTAGGATCATTGATGGTACTACAAAAGAGATGATCGAGTTTTATGCAAATGTGATCTTTGTAAATGCATCGGCTCTTAACAGCAACGCAATCTTATTGAATTCAACTTCAAATAGATTCCCCAATGGTTTAGGCAATGACAGCGGTTTACTTGGAAAATATGTTTCATGGCATAACTACCGGGGCAAAGCAAATGCTACGTATGATGGACTTAAAGACAAGAAAACCGATGGCCGCAGCCCTAGCTATAGTTATTTGCCCAGATTTAGAAATGTGTTCAAGCAGGAAATGGATTTTTTAAGAGGCTATGCGGTCGGGGTTGCTGGAGGAAGGGGAACATTTTCAAATACAGACATGATCGGCGACCAGCTAAGAGAAAATTTATTAAAGCCCGAATTGGGAGGGTGGTATATCAGTACCTGGATGATGGGTGAGTGTGTGCCGTTGGAAAAAAATCATGTTCGGTTATCGAAAGATCTGAAAGATAAATACGGCATTCCTCAATTGATCGTTTCTTGTGAGTGGGATGAAAATGATAACAAGATGGTAGTTGATTATATGGAGCAAGTGAAGCTGATGTTTGAAAAAGCTGGCTTCATAAATATAAAAGCAGAAGATACGCAATCGCCACCGGGATCTGATATACATGAAATGGGTGGTGTTCGCATGGGGCATGATCCAAAAACTTCTTTATTGAATAAATGGGACCAGCTTCATCATTGCAAAAATGTTTTTGTCACTGATGGGGCTTGTATGACATCGACCGGTTCGCAAAATCCAACATTGACGTTTATGGCAATAACAGCAAGAGCTGCGAATTATGCAATAGAAGAATTGAAGAAAAGAAATATTTAACCCCCGGTCCCTCCTAAAGGGGTAACTTAGTTACAATAGTTCTTTTATTTTTTAGTTTAAGACAAATGAAAGGTATAGAAATGGGCTTTAGCCCAAAAAAAATAAAACAATGAAAAAAACTTTCTTTCTATTAATGTTGGCTAGTTCATTATTCACAGATACAGCCATTGCACAAAAGCCATTATACTCTGCTCCGTTTGGCGTACAGACATACTCGTTTCGCAGAAGCATTGGAAAAGATCCGGCTAAAGTATTGGATACGATAAAATCAATGGGCATTACTGAAATAGAAGGTGGAGGAGGTGGTGGATTATCGTTGCAGGAATTTAAAAAATTGTGTGACGACAGAGGGATTAGTATTCCATCTACAGGCACTGGCTATGATCAACTGGTAAATAAAACAGATTCTGTAGTGTACAGGGCAAAAACATTAGGGGCTAAGTATGTGATGTGTGCATGGATACCACATACAACAGGCAGCTTCAATTTTGAAAATGCGAAGAAGGCTGTTGACGATTTTAATAAAGCAGGGAAAATTTTAAAAGAGAACGGCCTTACGTTTTGTTATCATGCTCATGGGTATGAATTCTGGCCATATGAAGATGGAACCTTGCTTGATTATATAATTAAGAATACAAACCCTGAATATGTTTCTTTTGAAATGGATATCATGTGGATCTATTTCGGTGGTGGCGATCCGGCTGCACTTCTAAAAAAATATGGTGATCGGTGGAAACTGATGCATGTAAAAGACATGAAGAAAGGAACAAAAAGAGATCTTACTGGTCTTACTTCTCTGGAGAATGATGTTGCTGTGGGTACGGGTGAATTGGATATACCTGCAATTATGCGGGAAGCAAAAAAGATCGGGATCAAACATTATTTTATCGAAGACGAGAGCAGTAATATCATCATCCAGATCCCTCAAACAATTGCTTATTTAAAAAGCCTGAAAGAATAAATCAGGGATCATACATTTCCAGGCAATGGATGCACCCAGCGTCCCCGGTATTTTCTTTGTAAAAGGCTTGTTGCTTCTGCATCACCAACAACTATTTTTTTAATTGGATCGTAGGTCAATGCTCTTCCATTTAACTGCATTGAGATATTCGCAAGAATACAACTTGCCGTAGAAATATGTCCTTGTTCGATATCGGCAACGGGCTTAATGTTTTTATCAATTGCTTCAAGAAAGTTGAGCATGTGTAATCGTGTAGCGGGAGCTGCGTTTAATTCTATGCCTTGTTCCTTTATATCTTCTGGATATTTTTCTTTTTCATATACTACATCGCCGTGAATTTTTTGAGCTTTGCTATCAGTAGGAAAAAAATCATATTTCATCGTGCTTCCACATAATGTTCCTTTATCACCATAAATTTTAAATGCCCATGGATATTCCGGATCGGCTGGAGTGCCCCAGCTCCTGTGTTGCCAAACACAATTCAATCCTTCATATTCAAAAATTGCAGTTTGCGTATCAGCGATGTTACTCTTACCTGTTTTATCAACATAAATTCCTCCCGTTGAGCTTATCCGTTTTGGCCAGCCAAGGTTTAACATCCATCTCGCTGTATCAAACATATGAATACACATGTCACCCATAATGCCATTCCCGTATTCCATAAATGTCCGCCACCAACGTATATGTGGTAAGCCATCATAAGGACGTAATGGCGCTGGACCCGTCCACATTTCATAATCAAAAAAATCAGGGACTGGTTCTACTGCAGGATTTCCATTATTGCGCATATGATAGTAACAACACATTTCCACATGTGATACTTTACCCAGCAATCCTGCATCCACGATATTCTTCTTTGCATCCAGAAGATGTGGCGTACTTCTGCGTTGGGTGCCTACCTGCACTACCCGTTTATATTTTCTTGCGGCGGCAAGCATTGCTTCGCCTTCCATTACATCAACGCTGATCGGTTTCTGCACATAAACATGAGCACCAGACTTCATTGTATCAATTGCAGTTAATGCATGCCAGTGATCGGGAGTACCGATCAAAACGATCTCAGGTTTTTGTTCTGCTAATAATTTTCTGTAATCACCATATAAAGCCGGCTTCTGGTTGTTCTTCTGACGCTGAACGACCGTATCAGCTGCTTTATTCAATTGTTGTTTGTCCACATCACAAAGCGCTACGACATCTACCGGCGCCACTTGCATTAACCGAAACAGATCACTTTTCCCATACCATCCAGTACCGATCAAAGCCACTCTTCTTGGTGTTGCCTGTGAAAAAAAATTAAGATTGCTTGTCTTAAACGCCGCAAGTGCAAATGCTGCGGAAGCATCGAGTATGAACCGGCGGCGATGTATATTTTGTTTCATAAAATAAACATTAAATATAAAATGCAGTGATACTTTAAAGATAGTAAGGTTTTAGTTCCTTAGTTGCAGAATTCAAAGAGGTTATATTGACCGCTTTCTATTTACAGTTAAAGCTGTATATTCAAAATTGAATTATTATTAATACAAACCTTCAACTATGCGTTACCTGTTTTTAGCACTTGTGTTTTTGTTTACTATCCATGTAAATTCTCAAACTAAGCAACCAGTATTAGTTACCGATATGCTTAAAATGAAAACAATAAGCAGCGTAACTCTTACAGAAGATGGAAGCACGGCAGCATTTATTGTTACTTCTATAGAACCGGAATCTGATAGTGCCAAATGGGAATATAAATATACCAGCCAGCTATGGATGGTTTCTACGGAACCCGTCGCCGTGCCTCGACAACTTACATTTAGCAAAGAAGGAGCTTCCCAACCTGCATGGAGTCCTGATGGAAAACAACTGGCTTTTGTAAGAACTGTTGATGGGAAAACGCAAATTTTTATTTTATCATTTGCTGGCGGTGAGCCGATGCAGTTGACAAAATTTAAATATGGCGCTACTGCTCCAAGATGGAGCCCCGATGGAAAACAAATTGCTTTTGCTGCATCAGTAAGGCCGAGAGACTTGATGAATGATTCTTTACTTAATCCCGGAAAGAAAGTTCCCGCATGGTCAATGGAAAAACCTGGATTTACTAAGAATGAACAATTGATGTCGTCCACCGCAAAACCAAACCCAGATGGGACAATAAATGAAGTGCGGGCCTATCTTGATATGAATGCGAATGATAGAAAAGCAACCGTTCTGAACAAACTGAATTTTCAAAGCGAAACTGATATTTCATCAGACATGAATTTTAACCAGTTTTTTGTTGTGAATGTTCAGTCAAATGCAATACCTCTTGCAGTTACCCGCGGTTTCTATCGCTATAATAATATACAGTTTACTCCTGATGGAAAACAAATCATCATGACTGCCGATATAGATTCTACGGAACATCCTGATCGTTCACTGGAATCAGAAATATTTATTGCAAACGCAGATGGCAGCCAAATGAAAATGCTTCTTGGCAAAAAAGATTTTTCATACAATAACGCATTGTTGTCGAACGATGGTAAATGGATAGTCTTTCAATACAACAAAACGAATTATGTATCTGTTCCCACACTTGCTTTGATGCCTGTTAATGGATCAGAAAAAGATATCATCAACATCCCATTTGATAGAAATGTTGGCAATGCAGTTTGGAGTAAAGATGACCAGGCTATTTATTTTACGGCACAAAGTAATGGTGGCTCACCGTTACACCGTCTTGATGTAAAAACAAAACAGATCAAACAGCTAACCGATTTTAATTCCGGAATACTGAGTTTTGATCTTACAAATGATAAGCTTGTTTATGTGCAAACCAAAGTTGCAAATCCTAACGAACTCTATATTGCTGATGCAAATGTTGCAAATGCAAAACGGGTGACAAATTTTAATGATGGATGGGTACAGCAAAAGCAAATTTCAATACCAGAGAAACATGAGTTTACAAACAGCATTGGTCAAACAGTGGAATATTGGGTAATGAAACCAATTGGATATGAAGCGGGGAAAAAATATCCATTGCTATTGGAAATTCATGGCGGACCTGCGGCTATGTGGGGACCGGGTGAATTAAGTATGTGGCACGAATATCAATACTTCTGTAGTAAAGGGTATGGCGTGGTGTATTGTAATCCCCGCGGCAGTGGTGGTTATGGAGAAAAATTTCTTCGTGGAAATATAAAAGACTGGGGTGCCGGACCAACCAGTGATGTTTTAACTGCTTTGGATAAAACTGTTGCTGAAGGTTGGGCTGATACTTCGAAGCTTTTAATTACAGGTGGTTCATATGCTGGTTATCTTGTTGCATGGATCGTTGGACATGATAAACGTTTTAAAGCTGCTTGCTCACAACGTGGTGTCTATGATCTGTCAACTTTTTTCGGTGAAGGCAATGCATGGCGTTTGGTGCCAAATTATTTTGGCGGCTATCCATGGGATGCGGAAGCGAAAGCAATATTGCAAAGAGAATCACCGACCACTTATGTTCAAAATATCACAACCCCATATATAATATTTCATGGTGATAATGATAGAAGAACTGGTTTTGTAGAAGGTGAAATGTTATACCGCAGCTTGAAAGTATTAGGACGGCCGGTAGAATATGTTCGTCATCCGAATGCAACACATGAAATAACACGCAGCGGCAATAATCGTCAGCGTATCGATCAAATGCTTCGTACCTGGGAATTTTTTCAGCGATGGATAAACCCTCAATTCTAAATAAAAAGCTCCGGTATTATCGGAGCTTTTTTAATCTATGTAAGAGACGTCTTATTATTTTTTTAGAACATTCTCAAATAGCTTAAATATTCTTTTGTATTCATCGGTCCAGCTACTAGGTTCAACAAATCCGTGATCTTCCATTGGATAAGATGCCAGTTCCCAATTATCTTTTCCTAATTCAATCAATCGTTGTGTAAGTTTTACAGCATCCTGGTAATGCACATTCACATCTACCATGCCATGGCAAATAAGTAAATTCCCTTTTAATCCATTAGCATAATAGTATG
>Ga0193738_1000423_pt1 | contig 22792 bp, 22 predicted proteins | sample L2a1metaG_FD_144927 | JGI IMG/M metagenome (GOLD analysis project Ga0193738, IMG submission 144927) | Soil microbial communities from a riparian zone of the East river system, Colorado, United States - L2a1 | ecosystem: Environmental > Terrestrial > Soil > Riparian zone | place: USA: East River...
TCAATAATAAGTTTGCCGGTAATATCGGAACTGATGACCCACCGGGAATACAGGCTTTTAATCTTTTACCATTTGCAATACCGCCACAATATTCTTCACTATAAATAAACTCTTCAACAGAAATATTCATTTCAAGTTCATACACGCCTGGTTTATTAATATTTCCACAAGCAGAGATGAGTTTAGTTCCTGTCGATTTACCAATACCGATCTTTGAATATTCATCTCCTCCATCATTTACAATCGGTACAACAGCAGCGATCGTTTCTACATTATTAACAACTGTCGGACAATCCCACAAACCTTTTACCGCGGGAAAAGGAGGTTTAATTCTTGGATTTCCTCTCTTGCCTTCAAGTGATTCAAGCAAAGCAGTTTCTTCACCACAGATATAAGCGCCGGCGCCACGTTGCACGTAGACCTCACAATCAAAGCCGCTGCCCAAAATATTTTTTCCAAGGAATCCATTATTCTTTGCTTCAGTAATTGCTTGTTCAAGTATATCAACTATCCACGCAAACTCACCACGTATGTATATATACGAACGATTCGATCCAATTGCATAAGAAGAAGTAATAATTCCTTCAATTAATAAATGAGGAATGAACTCCATTAAATAACGATCCTTAAAAGTTCCCGGCTCTGACTCATCAGCATTGACGACAAGATAACGTGGTACTCCTGCAGGCTTTGCAAGGAAGCCCCATTTCATTCCTGTAGGAAAACCTGCACCACCACGACCACGCAAACCACTTTTCTTAACTTCATCTGTAACCTGGTCAGGCGTCATTGTCTTCAATGCTTTCTCTACGCTACGATAACCGCCATTCTTGCGATATGCATCGTAGTAACGTATGCCTTCAACACCAATTTTGTCTAATAATAATTTTCTTCCCATCTTACTTACGAGGCGAAGCCGAAGCAAACCCCTCAAAATTTATTTTTAATCAACTTAGTTTTGCACTTTGTCTTGCAATCAACTGCCAACCTTTTTTTGTCCTTATCCAAAACTGCATTATATGTAATGTCAGTTTAAATGCCGTTCCATTTACTACTCCTTCTGCATTTGTATTCGTTTTCACAGTGGCATACTTCTTATTTATAGTAACTATCGACGAGCTATTGTTTTCAAACTTATTGTAAGTCAGTTTGCCGCTTGTAAAATCATTCAGTATATCGTTCTTAGTTTGTATCCATCCATTTGAATGACCAAAACCGAGGTCTTTATGCAAAATTGACTTCAAAACAGTTTCATCTTTTTGTAAAAGAGCTTTATCCAATTGCTGCATTGAATTTTTTAAGCCAACACTATCTATCTGCGCAAAAGAACTATTGAATAAAAAAAGAACCAGAGATCCAAACAAGAGCTTCTTCATTATAAATTCTTTAATTATTAATTGACGAGCTCTTTCTGCATTCTTCAATGATCGCATCTACTTTTTCTTTTGTCAGATGCTCCCGGTAATTTTTTCCCAACTGCATCATTGGAGCATAACCACAGGCACCGAGACATTCAACTGTTTTCAAAGTAAACATTCCATCAGCAGTTGTTTCGCCCGGTTTTATTCCCAGCTTTTCAAAAATGTACTTTATAATATTATCGCTCCCGTTCAGCATACACGGACCAGTTTGACAAACTTCGAAAAGGTATCTGCCAACAGGTTTTAAATTGTACATGCTATAAAAAGTGGCCACTTCATACACTTCGATCGGTTGAAGGTTTAAAACAGAAGCTACATAATCCATCGTTTCAGCACTTAACCAACCACCAAACTCTTCCTGCGCCAAATGCAAGACAGGTATCAGGGCACTTTTTTGCTTGCCTTCAGGATAACGCTGAATGATCTGTTCAACTTCCCTTAATTTATTATCTGAAAATTTTACCATAAAAGTCAAAACTTATGCGTCTAATTCTCCTGCTATCAAATTCAAACTGCTCAATGTTATAATTGCATCACTCATCATACTTCCCTTTGTCATTTCTTCATAAGCCTGGTAATAGATAAAACATGGACGACGGAAATGCAAACGATACGGCGTACGGCCACCATCACTAATTAAATAATAACCCACTTCACCATTGGCGCCTTCTACACAACTATATACCTCACCGGCAGGAATATCTATTTCACCCATGATGATCTTAAAATGCCAGATAAGTGCTTCCATCTTTGTGTAAACATCTTCTTTCTCCGGCAAATAATATTCGGGAACATCCGCATGAAAAACTTCTGCATCAGTTCCTTTGAATTCTTTTACTTTTCTATATGCTTGTTCAATTATACTTAATGACTCCCACATCTCTTCATTACGCACCTGCCAACGGTCAAAATTATCGCCTGTTGTTCCTATAGGAACATTGAATTGAAAATCTTCATAGCTTGAATAAGGTGTGTGCACTCTTACATCATAATCAACACCTGCTGCACGAAGATTCGGACCAGTGAAACTATAATTCAATGCTCTCTCCGCACTGATAGGACCAGTGCCTTGCGTACGTTCCATAAAGATCCTGTTGCGTTCAAAGAGGTTAATGAACTCTTTCAACACAGCAGGGTATTCAGCAAGGAACTTATCCAATTTTTGAAAAGCGATATCATTAAAATTTCTTTCGAAGCCTCCAATGCGTCCAATATTTGTTGTCAATCTTGAACCACAGATCTCTTCATAGATCTCATAGATCAGTTCACGGTATTGCATTACGTATAAAAATCCTGTGTACGCACCAGTATCAACACCAACAATAGAATTACAGATTAGATGATCTGAAATTCTTGCCAGTTCCATAATGATCACACGGAGATAATCAACCCGCTTAGGAGTTTTTATTCCTAATAATGTTTCGCAGGTGATATGCCAGCCCATATTATTGATCGGCGAAGAACAATAATTCAAACGATCGGTTAAAGGAGTGACCTGGTAAAGCGGTCGGCGTTCTGCCAACTTTTCAAATGCACGATGAATGTATCCGACAGTTTGTTCTGCCGAAACTATTTTTTCGCCATCCAGTTCCAATATATTTTGAAACACACCATGCGTTGCAGGATGTGTAGGCCCAAGATTAATTGTGGTTGTAGTTTTTTCTATCGAGCCTTCCGGCAATCTTATATGTTCGTGTTCTGTCATACCCCAAACCCCTAAAGGGGCTTTTAGAAAATTTCTTATTATTTAAATCTATTCTTCAAGCAGATATTGATTTTTATGTTCCAATCTTCATTACTAATATCATCGTCTGTTGCGTCGCACTCTTCTACGTTCTGTAATTCTATTCAGCAATTCATTATCACATCATCATATCAGCACATCATCACATTTGATCGTTATCCTCTTCCAAACATCTCATCATCTTTATCTATCCTTGTCTGATCTTCTAATGGATATTCTTTTCGCATCGGGAAATAATCCATTTCATCAACATTCAATATTCGTTTCAGGTTTGGATGGCCAACGAAATTCACACCAAAAAAATCATAAGTTTCTCTTTCCATCCAGTTAGCGCCGGAAAATAATCCGGTTGCCGTGTACACATCCGGCGTACTAATATCACTAAACACTTTAAAGCGAATACGAATATTATTAACAAGGTTATGCAAATGATATACAACTGCAAGCTCTCTTCCTTTATTATCCGGGTAGTGTACGGCCTGCAGATCGGTAAGAAAACGAAATTTCAATTCGTCATCATCATATAAAAAATTAAGCACCTTCAGATTCAATTCTTTTGGTGCTTCAAATGTCAACATGCCATAAGGTTCAGAAAAAGCAGAAACCTGTTCTCCGAATTTTTCAACCAATCTTTGTATTATTCTTTCGTTAGTCAAAGACATAAGTCAAAAGTTAAAAGTCAAAAATCAAAAGTGCATTTTTACCTTTGACTTTTTTATTCTTATTGTATTCCGTAACTCTCCAATAATTGTTTATACCTATCCCCATTTCTTCTTCTTAAACTTTCCTTACCGATCAGATCCTGAATTCTCATTACCCCATCTATTATTGCTTCTGGCCTTGGCGGACAACCGGGCACATATACATCAACCGGAACTACCTGGTCGATGCCTTGCAATACGGAATAAGTATCAAATATTCCACCTGATGAAGCACATGCTCCGACAGCTATTACCCATCTTGGTTCTGCCATTTGCAAATAAACCTGTTTAACTACTGGCCCCATTTTTTTTGCAATGGTTCCCATCACCATCAACAGATCACATTGCCTTGGTGAGAAACCAACTCGTTCACTTCCAAATCTCGCCAGGTCATAATGCGAACCCATTGTTGCCATGAACTCAATACCGCAACATGATGTGGCAAATGGCAATGGCCATATAGAATTTTTTCTTGCAAGCCCTACTACATCATTCAGCTTTGTTGCAAAGAATCCCTCGCCCTGGTGCCCATCAGGCATACCGGCAATGGAAATATCTTTTTCCAGCGGCTTGACATTTACGTTATATGATACAGGACGTCCCATTCTTAAATTTTAAATTCATTTAATCTTCCCACTTCAATGCTCCCTTTTTAATGATGTAGATGAAACCACAAAGAAAAAATCCAACAAACATCATGACTGACCAAAAACCCGACCAGCCTAAAAATTTAAAATTAACGGCATAAGGGTAAAAAAATATTACCTCTACATCAAACAATACAAACAAAATTGCTACCAGAAAGTACTTAATGGCCATTGGATGGCGGGCCTCGCCATGTGATTCGATACCGCTGGCAAAATTTTCCAGTTTATCGGCAGTTTTTCTTTTAGGACCAAGCCAATGTGTCACCCCTAATAGCAAACTTATAAGTCCAACCACCAATAAGATCTGGATAGCAACCGGGATATAACTGCCCGAACTGTTCACATCATTCACTACATGATTTAGATCGGTTTGAAGGAGTTGGAACATAGGTGTCTGTCTGGGCGGCAAAAATAAGTCAGCATTATCAATTTACCTTAATAATTATAGGCCAAGAGAATAAAAAGAGAGGAAAGGAAAAGAGAAAAGAAGGAACTAAAAATTTCTCAAACTACAAATCATATTTCTCTTTCCTCTTAGTTCAAAAAAAATCCCTCCCAAATCGGGAAGGACTTTCGCTATAAATAAAGAAAACCTAAACTCTTAATTTAGTTAGCTTTTATTGCCCGGCTTTCTAAGTGCTGCGGAGGGTTTGCCAGTTGTTTTTGCTCCAGGTTTTTGAGTTCCTTTTGCCGGTTGTTTATCAAAAATTTCTTTGATGCCTTTCAATTGTGCATTTGTGCTATCGATCTCAAGTCCTTTTACAACGTAAGCATAGGCAGAATCTCTGTTTGATCTTATATTGTTATAATATCCTGCTAATAAAAGAGCAGCTCTTAATCCCTGGCTTTTATATCTTATTTTATCAGTAAAAGCAATAGCAAGAGTTTTTTGGACATTAGTAACAAATTGCGTTGCGTATGGCTCTACCGTCATTGTCGTATCGATACTAAAGTTTGTTCTTCCTTTCCAATCATAACCATAGATGCTATCGGGCATCAATGATATGTATTTTGCGAAAACGGAATCCGCTTGTAAGTATGCCTCAGCCTGAAAATAGAGAATACCAAAATTAACCAGATAAGTTGGGTTGGCATTTCCTCTTGCATTAAACCATGCCATCCGCATATTTGCTTCTTGTAGTTTACAACTTTTTGATTTAAAGTAATCTGCTGCTTTGTTCATAAAATCAAGCTTTGTTGAAAGAACTGTATCCGCTGCTGCTCCTTGCATGTATAATGCATATACTTCTTCGCAAGTTGCACCGCCACCTGTATAAATATCTGCTTTCAACTGGTAATCTGGAGGCAGGAAACCTTCTTTTTCTCTTGCGAAAAATTCATCGACATTGGATTTAGCATTAGCAAAATCCCCTTTCCCAAGATAAGAATATGCTAATTGTTTGTATACTCTTGGTTTTACCTTGGCACCCATTGCGGTTTTTACACCTTCTGCTTTTGTGATAGCACAGCTCCAATCCTTTTTGGCCCAGCATAGTTGAGAATACATATAATCATCTTCAGTTTTATCTTCATTTGCTCTTGTGCCTATATATTTATTTAAAGTAGCTTCTGCCTGCGTATAATCTTGTTTTGCAAAGAAGTAATAATAGAACAATTCATAATATGCGAGACTGAAGCTTGGATCAACCTGTATTGCCTTGTTCAAATTTTCCAATACAAGGTCCCACTGCTTTTGCGTTTCAAATAATGCAGCAATACGTACGTAAGGATATGCAAAGTTTGGATTGATCTGTATAGCCTTTTGGTAGTTTTCAAATGCCTTGCCACCACCCTGGCCCGGATCTTTTTTACGATATGCATTTCCAAGATTCAATGCTATGTCTGCATTTTTAGGATCTCTTTGTAAAGCCATCTCTAGTTTTTCTACCGCATAAGTAAGATTACCATCCTTGGCATCAACATTTGCACGGCCGATCGCATTTAATACCGCAGGATCATCTCCTTTTTTTGTGCGACTGACAGTTAATGCTGATTCAAATTGCTGACGGGCTTCATCGATCTTTTTATCGATCAATAATACATGGCCTTTACCGACCATAAACAAAGGATTATTGCCATTTGCAGCAAGTGCTTTATCATAAAGCTGGCGGGCCGCATCATTGTCATCCTTATCAAGATACGTTTGTCCCAGCCAATAAGTAGCCTCAGCATTATTGGGGTTTGCTGCAAGTAATTTCTGAAATGTTTGCTCAGCATTTTTAAAACGATCGGCATACAGGTGATTGATCCCTTCCTGTATCGATTGCGCATTTAAATTCGCAAGCATAAATACGGTACATAATGTAAATAAGGTCTTCTTCATTTCTTTCACTTTATATGTTATTAAATATAGCCTTTATTCATCCCGGAGTCTTGTTGGTCGTACAATAAACGGTAGATATCCGGGTACTAAGTAAGCCCTGCGGAAGATCAATTGTCCCCTCTCACTTGTCATAAAATTTGAAAATCCATGTCCAAGGCCCTTGTAGTTCTCTTTCAAAACAAATACCAAACCTCGTTTCAAAGGATACAAGCCATTATAAATATTTACCTGTATGGGTTGAACATACTGGCCAGGTAATCCTTTGCACTCTAATTCGGCAAGTCTCACTTTTGTCAAAAAACTTTGTTGTTGCGCATCATCTTTATTCCCGATCCAACTAACTCCTATAAATCCAACTGCAGCCGGGTTTTTTGAGACATAATCAACAACTTCTTCGCTGCTCCTTGCTGCAAGTGCTTTACTTGTCAGCGTATCACCATGTAACACTGAATCGACGATAAAACGTACCGTGCTGGTTGCTTTTAACCCATCAAAAACAGGGATTAAATTTTTCCTAAATTTCCCTTGTAAGATCTCCCTTATATCCTGCATTGTAAAACGATGAATTTCTTCATCAGGATGGGTAATTACCGCAATTGCATCGTATGCAATCATCATTTGTTCTGGCGATAGTTTCAAAGAAGCTTCGAGAAATCTTTTTTCATCCGGGCTGATGTATCGCGTTACGATGATCATTCTTACTGAATCAACCGTAAGATCATTCAGGCAATCAGCTTCCGGCTTATAATGAACATTTAGTTTTACATCAGGATAATCTGCTTCGTACACTTGTACCTGCGCTTCAATTACAGGTTTGAATGACTCATCTGCACTTATATTGATCGTTCCTTTTGCACGGGTATCAAGATCTGGATCAGTAGTTTTATTTGTACCACAGGATGGCAATATAAAAAACAATAAATATATACACAGATCTCTTTGCCTCAGCATGCTTTCTTTTTACTGATTATTGTTTTTTAAAGCCCCTGTATACCCGAAACAAACCATACAGTACGCAGCTTACGCCAAATATATTCTGTAAGATCACGTCAAGCTTGAGATCGTAACCCCATTTTTTATGAAACAAAACAAAAATCCCTACCCCCAGCCATAACACACCCATCGTGTAATTATAAATGCTGCGAAGCAAGGATGAAGTATTTCTTTCTTTACCACCAAACGACATAAAGGAGCCTCATATTTATGGGAACGGCAAGATAAAAACTTTTACTCTTCCTGCCCGATAAAAATTACGGGTTGCTGGTAGGCGACCGCAATAGGTCTTCCGGCCTGGAGTGCTGGTTCCCATTTGGGCATTTTTTTCAATACCCGCAATACTTCTTTATCAAAAGCACTTCCCCCGCTTTTTATAATCTCAGCTCTTGAAACATTGCCATCAACATCTATCCAAAAACGTACCTGCACTTCTATTCGATCACCGGGTTCCACATCAGCAGGTGCCTGTAAATATCTTTGCAAAAAAGTAAGCCATGCTGCAGGACCACCCGGAAATCTTGGGTCACGGCTTGGCCCAATCGGCTCTTCAATTTTTTCGGATTCTTTTACAACATCACCAGTCCCGCTAGATTCAGTTTTTATATTTGCAAGACCATCTGGCTTTTCACCATCCAAGGTTTTATCACTAATCTCTGCATCATCGATATCTGTCATTGTAACTATTTCTTTATCCGCTTTATGATCTTCCACGATTTTGAAATTCTGATAATCCACTGTCGCTACTGGTGGTTTTGGTTTTTCCTTCGGTGGTTCGGGTTTTTTGATCTCATCTTCTTGCAAATTGACATCAACTAGCACTATTGATGGCTCATCTTTTAAAGGTCCGTTACTCTTATTCTCTTTTTTTATAAACGACATAAGAATAAATAATAAAACCGATGATAATGCAACACCAAGTGCTATACCGAGACGACGTGAATACGTTTTACGTAATGCATAAGCACCATATAATTTGTTACGATGCTCGAATAAAATGTCGAGCAGATCTGCTTGCAGAATTTCTTTGTTAGTCATGGCAAATAATTTTAGAATGAGATGCAGGTCAATGATCTTTCCATAGAAGGAAAACACTTCGGACAAATAATTCTTAATTAATAATTATTAATTATTCATTTTGCCAGACATTTGCTGCATGAAAATTCTAATGGTTTGCCTGGGTAATATTTGTCGTAGTCCGTTGGCAGAAGGACTATTGCAGGATAAAGCCTGGAAAGCTGGCTTGAAGTGGAGTATAGAAAGTGCCGGCACAAATGGTTATCATACGGGAGAAGCACCGCATCCATTATCACAAAAAGTGGCACGGATCAATGGAGTTGACATAAGTAAACAACGATCAAGAAGATTTCTTGCCGAAGATTTTCATCGCTTTGATAAAATTTATGCAATGTCTGACGATGTAATAGACGATATGAGAAGAATAGCAAAAAAGGATTTTGATGAAAAAAAAGTTGATCTTTTGTTGAATGAATTATTTCCCGGTCAAAATGTAGATGTGCCTGATCCGTGGTATGGACCTGAACCAGGATTTCACGAAGTATTTAAAATGATAAATGAAGTATGTGATGTAATAATAAAAAAGTATTCAACTATTGATGATCAACTTTCAACATCAAACATCAAAAACTCAGAAACAAGTAATCAATAGCAATGGCTAAACCATCACTACCACAAGGCACAAGAGATTTCGGACCGGATGTTGTTCGCAAACGGAATTATATTTTTAATACCATTAAAAATGTTTTTGAGCTCTACGGTTTTCAACCGCTGGAAACTCCTGCAATGGAAAACTTAGAGACATTGATTGGAAAATATGGTGAAGAAGGTGATAAACTGATCTTTAAAATTCTGAATAATGGATTAGACAATCCAGATAAAGAAAAACAAATACGGGAGGATATTGAAAAAGTATTAGAAGGGAAAAATGTAAAAGGAATTACTGAACGAGCTTTAAAATATGATCTCACTATTCCTTTTGCAAGATATGTGGCAATGAATCATAACCAGCTTACGTTTCCTTTTAAGCGTTACCAGCTACAGCCTGTATGGCGGGCAGACAGACCACAAAAAGGCAGGTACCGTGAGTTTTATCAATGCGATGCAGATGTAGTAGGAAGTAATTCATTATTAAATGAAGTTGAACTTGCATTGATATATCAGCAGGTTTTTGTACAATTAGGAATTAAGAATTATGAATTAAAGATCAATCACAGGAAAATTCTTACGGCACTTGCAGAATTATGCGGCGGTGCAGAAAAAATGAATGGAATCGCAATCGCCATAGATAAACTGGATAAAATTGGTTTAGAAAAAGTAAAAGATGAATTAAAGCAAAAAGGAATAAATGAGAAACAACTTGCTTTAATTGAAAGATACTTAAGCATTGGTGGAAGTAATGCCGAAAAAATAGATCAGTTAAGCGACCTGATAGGTTCAACAGAATCAGGAAAGAAAGGAATTGAGGAAATAAAGCAAATATTCAATAACGATCAATTATCTTCTCTCAACTATCATCTCGATCCAACTCTTGCCCGTGGTCTTAATTATTATACGGGTATCATCTTCGAAGCAAAAGCTCCTGCTGAAGTAAAGATCGGCAGTATCGGAGGCGGCGGCAGGTATGATGATCTTACCGGTTTGTTTGGCGTTCCAAATATCCCCGGTGTTGGTATTTCTTTTGGTGTTGATCGCATCTATGATGTAATGGAAGAACTAAATTTATTTCCTGTAGATGTACATGTAGGTACACAAGTTTTGTTTTTTAACTTAGGAGAAAATGAAAGTAAAGCTGCATTCAGTTTAATGCAACAATTGAGAAACAAAAATATTCGTTGTGAACTTTACCATGAAAGTGTAAAATTTGACAAACAATTCAAATACGCAGAAAAGAAAAATATTCCTTACGCTGTTATCATCGGCAGCAAAGAATTGGAAGAAAAAACCTGCACAATAAAAAACCTGCTACAGAGTAGTCAAAAAACTATTCAGCAGCAGGAATTACTCAATTATAATTTCTGATCACTTTTTTACCAGCAGATCACGATTAGGACGCAAATAATAAGTAAAAGACCATGCGCCACTGCTTTGTTTTTGTCCGTCCAGTACGTAACCCTGTGCTTCAATGTGAACTGCATTTACTTTTTTATCTTCCCCTCTTTTGAATACTGCTACTCCGCTGAATTCAACGATCGTAAATGAGTCCCTTCCTAATTCTGTCAGATTGGAGGAACCGGCAGCAGAAGTCATGGTTAATGCCTCTCCGGATAAAGCCACAGTTACATCAGGCACCACACTTCCTTCAGGAAAAACATACCTGCCGACAAAATCAGATAGTGGTGGCTTAGGCGCAGGATCTGATTGGGCATAAGCACTTATAATAAATATTGATGACAGGATGGATAAGATAATTTTTTTCATAACTGATGTTTTTAATTTCAAAAGAAAATTAGGTCTTATTTTTTAGATAAAAAAAAGGCTGTCAATTAAGACAGCCTTAGGTCGTTTATGAACCGTATTAACTTTGTGCAATGCTTAATCCCACCTTAGCATAATTCACACTTCCTTTTACTTCAGTATTATCCGTTATCTCTAAAACAAGGATTTTGGATCCGGTTGTAGCTCCCGGATTTAATATCTCAAGAGATATCATTCCAAAGCTTGTATTAGCCGGAATAGTCCCTGTACCAGGTAATGCTGTATAATGTGTGCCAGCAATAGCTGTGGATTCGGCGGCTACTACCCTGTAAGTAAAATTTGTAGGTGCAGAACGCTGCGCTCCGACAAGATTTACCCGAAGTTGTATCGTTCCGCTTGTACGTGTAAGAGTTGGTTGACCTGTTCCTGTTGCTATATTCTGGGCAGGCACCCTTGTAAGAATGGGATATGTTAATCCAGCTCCATTTGCATTCCAGATAGCCGCATCAAATTCTATCACCGTGTCATTATAGATCACCGGATCGTTTTTAATACATCCATTCAATGCAAATGCTGCGATTATTGTTGTTATAAAAAATATTCTTTTCATAAATCTTTTTTTTAATTAATTAATAACCTGCATTTTGTCTCAGATTTGGATTACCATCCACATCAGCCTGGGGAATGGGTGCCAATATCCTTGTATCGGTAGAAGCCACCGTATTATAATGTGGTGATTTTACCTGATCTCTCCCCAATCTTTTCAAATCAAAAAAGCGATGTCCTTCATATGCAAACTCGATCCTGCGTTGACGAAGGATCTCTTCGTATAGTTGTGGTCCCGTCATCGCATTATCGGCAGTTTCTTGTGCAGAACCCGTATAGTCGGTGTATCTTCTGTTTTTAAGAAATTGCATATCTGCACGTGCCTCGGCCACGTTGAAAACAGGTGAACCTGCAGTTGCCTGTGCTTCTGCACGAATAAGATATGCTTCAGAAATTCTAAAAACAGGAACATTATCAAGGTTAATGAATCCATTTTTGCCGAGATATTTTGTACACTCAACTTTAATAGGTCCACGGCCTGCAGTTCCCGGCTCATACAAAAGATTTCTTACGTCGGTAGTTCTGCTGGCAATTGTATGATTCAATCCATAGTTTGCAGTTGTCATTCCGCCATTGAGGGCTATACCAAGATCAGTAAGTAAAGAAATTGTCGGAACCAGGTCTCCAAATCCTCCTGTTACTGCCTGGTTGGCCGGTGTCACTAACGTTGTAAAAGAAGTTTGCAATGATTCATTTACACCAATGTTTTCACCATTCGTTAAAAAAGCAACCTGGAAAAGAGATTCATTATGAGTAGCAACCCGCCAGTTCGTAACATAATTAGAAACAGTGGTCATTTTGCTTCCTGCTGTAGCAATGCATTTGTCTGCCCAGCTTCTTGCCGCAGTATAATCTTTTTTGTATAAAGCCACTCTTGCTAATAAACCCTGTGCAGCTCCTTTGTTGGCGAGATTAACGCTGGCAGAACTGAGAAGTTTTGCTTCAGCTTTTGTGAGATCATCAATGATCTGTGCATATACTACATCGATTGGATCTCTCGTTGGTTTAAATGCAAGTGCGGATTCAGCTGTTGATATTCCGGTAAGCACAACTGGAACGCCACCCCTATCCTGCGCTGCAACTACTGCACCGGGTACATAAGAATACACTTTTACCATATCAAAAAACATCAGGCCGCGAATAAAATACATCTGTCCTTCCCAACGATCACGTTCTGCTGGTGTAATAGCAGGACTAAACTCAAGCGTAGGCAATTCTTCCAATGCAAGATTGATCTGGTTTATGCCAGCATAATAGCTGGTCCAGATAGTGTTAGTAAAATGTGCTCCCTGGTTATTATTTGCCTCGGGTAATAAACGACCAGATTTATTAGTTGCAAATCCATTATCAGATAATGCTTCAGGATGTGTGATCAAATCACGACCATACATACGGGCATTTTTAAGTCTCGCATAAAGACCGGTTATTACGGCCTCCAGCGCATCTCTTGATTCTAATGCAGTTTCTGCATCAATTGACTGCTGCGGTTCTATTTCCAGTTGCTTTTCACAACCTGAAGCCAACATTGCAAAAAGACCTGCAGCTATTATATATTTTGAAAATATTTTTTTCATATACATCTTTTTATACTGTTTTTAAAAACCGAGTTGAATACCAAAAGTTATATTCTTTGTTTGTGGAATAATTCCAGTTGCAGTATTTACAAATTCAATATCATAACTATACCAGTCACTGAACGTTACTAAATTTGTTGCCTGCACGTAAATTCTTGCATTTGTCATTTTTGCTTTTGATACCCATTTAGCAGGAAGATCATACGCTAACAATACATTTTTCAATCTTATATAATCTGCTTTGAACCACATTCTATCGCCTGATTGAGCACCAGAACCTTTTGATTCAGTACCGTTGACATTGAAGCGGGGAATTGAAGTGATCTGGCCCGGTGTCGTCCACCTGTTTTCATATATATATTGCAACGCGTTGATACGAGCAATATTCTCGTACAGAAAGTTTACCTGTCCATCAGTAGCCCAGCGGCCATATTCACCCTGGAAGAATACATCAAGTATAACCCCTTTGTACCTGAATGATGTCCTTAAACCACCTGTATATGGTGATAAAAGTGTAGGACCTATTACAACTCTATCCTTTGCCAATACTGTATAAGTAAGATTACCTGTACTGTCATACCACATTGGGCGGCCAGTGGCTGGGCTTACACCTGCAAATTTTTGAGTGAATAAAACACCAACTGGTTCTCCAATTCTGATATCATTTCTGGAAGCGAGAAATTTATTTCCACCATAAAGCTCAGTCACTTCCTGGTCATTATATGCGAACGTGAAGTTTACATTCCAGTTAAAATCGCCTGGCCTTTTTGCTTTGAAGATATCAGCACCTAATGTTAATTCAAAACCGCGATTTCGAAGTTGGCCAATATTAGTGGCGATAGAAGTGAATCCTGTTGTTTGCTGTAATGGCTGGTTCAGTAAAAGATCCTCTGTTTTCTTATTGTATAATTCGATCGCACCATTTATGCGGCTGTTAAGAAATCCAAAGTCAATACCTAAGTTAGATGTTGTTGTTTGCTCCCATTTCAAATTCGGATTTTCCAATTGACTGTAAGCAATACCAGGTTGATTATTGTAAACACCAGCGCCACTGTATAATCCTAATCCATCAAAGTTTCCGATCTGGTCGTTACCTACCTGGCCATAACTAAAACGAAGTCTCAATGCAGAAATAATTTTTGAATCCTCCAGGAAGGATTCACGATCCACGTTCCAGGCGGTTTTAATACCACTAAATAATCCATACCTGTAACCACTTCCAAATCTTGAAGAGCCATCATAACGAAGGATCACACCAACCAGGTATTTTTCCTTAAATGCATAATTCACATTAGTAAAAACAGCATTTTTCCTATACCCTGTAGAAGCCTCTCCAACAGCTAATGGATTAGCAGCATTATTTAAAGATTTAAATTGGAAAGTAGGGAACCCATCGCCAGATTCAGTAGTAGTAACCTGGTTTTCTTGCCTGTATTCATAACCTACAAAACCATCTATTTTAGAATTTTCGCCTAAACTGCGATTAAAATTTAACGTTGCAAACATGCTGATGTTAGTATTGTAATCATGCTCCATTTGTACAAGGCCTTTACGGTTAAATGCATCAGCTGTTCTTGAATCTGAAACTCTTTTACCATTCAGATCGCGGTAATCAATCCCCGCAAATCCTTTGGCTGATAACCAATCCAGGATCTTGTATTCAATATTGAAATTACCAACCAGCATATTGGTTCTTTGAAAGCCGGTGTTATAATCATTGACCTGGATGATGTTTTGATTGAGCGTACCAATTAAATTAGCCGGAACATTGCCCGGTGTTCCATAATATGTTCCGTCTGGATTATAAATAGGGTTCGTTGGAATAATACCAGATGCAGAAAAAGCAGGGCTGCCCAGGAATGAACCACTAACAGCAAAAGGAACATTTTGCTCAAAGGAGCTAAAAGAAGTTGATAGCCCAAATGTTAAACGTTCAGTAGCTCTGTTTGTTAGATCCAATTTTAAGCCGTATCTCTTAAAGTCGGCCTTTGTCACAATGGTACTCTGGTCAGTATAATTTGCTGAAACCCTGAAAGTACTTTTGTCACTACCACCGCTTGCTGATATTTCATAGTTACTGATTTTGCCATTTTGTAAAGCTGCCTGTTGCCAATCATAAGTAGGAATAGTAGCAATAGCCGAATCAGCCTGCGCCGCTGTATAACTAGCTGCACCAGGAAAACGAAGTTCGCCTAATACAGTTCTTTCAACAGCAAGATTGTCATACGGAAGGTTATTAGCAAATCCATATGCTTCAGACCTTAGTCGAAAATATTCTGGCCCATTTAATACATCAAGATATTTTATGGGCATTACACTTCCCGTATAATAATTAGCGGTAAATTTTGTTTTACCAGCTTTTCCTTTTTTAGTAGTTATTAATACTACTCCATTAGCTGCTGCGCTTCCATATATTGCAGCGGTAGCAGCATCTTTTATAATGTCAATGGATTCAATATCATCAGGGTTCAAAAATGCCAGCGGATTTGATTCAGAAAAATTGGCGTCGTTCCGCGAATTCATTTGAACGCCGTCAACAACATAGAGTGGATCATTACCTGCCTGGATGGAGCTACTTCCACGAATTCTAACATTTATCGCACCGCCGGGAATTCCATTATTTGACTGTACCATTACACCGGCAGCTTGTCCCTGGAGCGCTTTATCAACCGATAGGTTGGGGATATTTTCCAATTGGCTTGCCTTTACACTAGAGATAGCACCTGCTTCATCTCTCTTTTTCCTTGCGGTTGTAAAACCAACTACCACCACTTCATTCATTGGGTTGGAGGTTGGTTTTAATTTTACTTCGATAAGATTCGAAGTTCCGATTGTAACGTTTTGCGTTTCGTAACTAACACTGGAAATTACAAGTGTAGTCGCAGTGGAGGGAACATTTAATACAAAACTGCCATCTGCTTTTGTCACTGTACCTACTTTAGTGTCCTTGACAACTACAGAGACATTTTGGATCGGGCTTCCGTTTTCGTCGGTCACTTTCCCCGTTAGGGTCTTTTCTTGGGCCAATATTCCCGAAAGCAGGAATAGCTGGCCAATGACCAGTAGTAGAAGTTTTCTCATGTGAGAGTAAAATTTTGGTGTTAAAAAATTACCTTAACCTATTAAATATACAATTGCTAGGCAATAATAAATATACAATTGCTGCTCCTAATTAAATTTACTTTTCAAGGAAAATCGATAAAAATATCCTCTTAGTTGCTCGATCACATAATGTTGTTTAACAAAACCTACATTATTAGTAGGATTCTTCATACCAAACAAAGGCATGGTTCCTTTTTTATTAGTCTAACAAAATCAAGAACATAAGGTTCATTTTTACTCTCGAAAAATTTGCCTGAAGTGATGTTCCATATGTGCAACGTAATCGCAAATGATCCACCCGAGTGTTTTCATTTCCCTGCTTTCATACTGCGGATCAACAGGATAATTTAATTTATCGGTAGGGGTCGTTTTTACCACAAAAACTATCTGCCTGTTCAATGATTGCCAAAGATCCAGCAACTGTTGCAACGGAAGATCCTGGTAATTGTTTACAATTACCAATTCATTTTGTTGATAAGAAATAACAGTATATGGCTGAGGTAGAAATTGAATTTCAGTAAACCGTTTTATATTATTAATGGCTGAATCTACCAGGTGTCCAAGTATCTCCTTCTTTGACCATTTTCCCGGGACAGGTCTTTTTAATAATTCTTCTGAAGAAAATTGCTTCAACTTTATTGGGAAAGATTCAATATAAGTTTCCAGTTGCTTCATTGTAGCACTGGTATCAATTTTATCTTTTAAATACATAATTGTCTTTATAAAGATTCATAAATAATTGCAGCACCCTGTCCTACTCCAACACACATTGTAGCTAAACCATATTTTATATTTTGATTTTTCATCTCATATAATAATGTGGTGGATATTCTTGCGCCGCTGCAACCAAGCGGATGACCTAAAGCAATTGCACCGCCGTTTACATTAACTACCGAAGGATTTAAATCCAATTCTTTTATACAAGCTATACTTTGTGAAGCAAACGCCTCATTCAATTCAACCAATCCAATGTCTTCAGTTTTCAACCCCGCTCTTTGCAATGCTTTTCGTGTAGCTGGCACTGGGCCAATTCCCATAATTGCCGGATCAACTCCTGCGGAGGACATTGAAACAATTTTTGCAAATGGAGTTAAAGAATATTCTTTTACCGCTTTTTCACTTGCAAGCAATAAACAAGCAGCTCCATCATTTATGCCTGATGAGTTTCCCGCCGTTACCGTTCCTTCTTTTTTAAATGCAGGTTTTAATAAAGCCAATTTTTCCAAAGAGGTTTTTCTCGGGTGCTCATCAACTATAACCCAATTTATTAATCCTTTATTATTTATTTCAACAGCAGCAATTTCATTGTTGAACTTACCCGCATCTTTTGCTGCAAAATATTTTTCCTGTGATTGTAACGCAAACGCATCTTGTTCTTCTCTTGAAATATTCCATTGCTCCGCCACATTCTCTGCAGTTTCACCCATTGTGAATGGATAATACATGGTCGCAAGCTTTTCATTAATAAACCTCCACCCCATTGTTGTATCAAACATTTCACCCTTTCGGCTCCATGCCTCATTCGATTTACCTACAACAAACGGTGCTCTTGTCATACTCTCAACACCGCCCGCAAAATAAATTTCCCCGTCACCACACATTATTGCTCTTGCTGCATCCATTATACTTTGCAATCCGGATGCACACAAACGATTCACAGTAACACCACCAACACTAACAGGCAATCCCGCAAGCAATGCGGCCATTCTCGCTACATTGCGATTATCTTCCCCCGCCTGGTTAGCAGCTCCTGCGATCACTTCCTCCACTTCATTCATATCGATAGAAGAATTTCTTTGCATCAATGCATGAATAACGATCGCCAGCAGATCATCTGGCCTTACAGTTGATAATGCCCCGCCGTATTTTCCTATCGGTGTGCGGATGGCATCTATTATAAAAACATCTTTCATTATTTACCAGGCTTTTGAATTACTATTTAGCTTTTCTTGCGTCGCACTCTTGTACTTCCTGTTATATACTCAGCAATAAGTGCCTGCAAAGGAACGCAAAAGCATCTTATCAACGAAATCTGCCCATCCATCAATCGATGATTATCTTTGCACGATGTCGAAAACAGAACTAAAAAATATTAGGCATCTGAGTTTACAAGAGCTTGAAGATTATTTTGAAAGACTCGGTGAAAAAAAATTCCGTATAAAACAGGTATATGAATGGCTCTGGCAAAAACATGCACACAGTTTTGCCGACATGACGAACCTGAGCAAAGATCTTCGTCAAACACTCGGAGATAATTTCACGTTACCTGCACTTACAATAAATGCAACTCAATATTCTGCAGATGGCACCGTGAAGTCAAGTTTTAAAACCCATGATGGTCATTTGGTGGAAGGCGTATTGATACCGACAGAAAAGAGGGCCACAGCTTGTGTATCTTCTCAAATTGGTTGTTCCCTCAGTTGTAAGTTTTGCGCCACAGGCTATATTGATAAAAAACGCAACCTCACCTTTGATGAGATATATGATGAAGTAGTACTTATCAACCAGCAATGTGAAAGGATCTACGGACACAAACTCACCAATATTGTTTTCATGGGAATGGGCGAACCATTGCTTAATTATAAAAATGTTTTAAGAGCAATAGAAAGAATTACATCACCAGATGGTTTGGCTATGAGCCCAAAAAGAATAACAGTTTCAACAGCTGGTGTTGCCAAACAAATAAAACAGTTGGGTGATAATAAAGTAAAATTCAAGCTGGCGCTATCACTACACGCAGCAACGGATGCCAAGCGTCACCAGATAATGCCGATCAATGATAGTAACAATATCAAAACACTGGTGGATGCTCTAAATTATTTTTACAAGGAAACAAAAAACGAGATCACCTTTGAATATATCCTTTTCAAAAATTTCAATGACTCACTCAAAGATGCCGATGACCTGATAAAATTATATCGCCAGGTACCTGCCGATCTAATTAATATCATTGAATATAACCCCATTGATTTTGCCAAATTTGAAAAGCCGGATGAAAAAGCGGTTGAGGCCTTTATGAGTTATTTAGAAAAGCATAAAGTGAATGCAAGACTTCGGAAAAGTCGCGGCAAGGATATTGACGCAGCCTGCGGACAATTAGCTAATAAGAATTAGCCTTTGATCAGGAATTTTGGCCTTCTACGAAGAATTTCCTAGATTTGATTAAACTTCACATTTTTACTTTAGTCTGTATACCAAACTAAAAATAAAACCATGAAAAAAATAATCGTATTGATGCTGGCAATGGTAACCATCGTTGCTGCCCAGGCACAGGAAGAAAGGGTTCCGCAAAAACAAAAAGTTTATCGGGATAAAATGATGGCTGAAAAAGTTAAGCTATCTGATGAACAAAAGCAAAAAGCTAAAGCATTGAATGAAGATTACAGGAAAAAAATGGATGAGCTTAGAAAAAAGGACGACATACTTGTAAAGGATTGGAGGAACCAGATGACTGAGCTGAATAAAAAACATCGTGAAGATATGAGTGCTTTATTAAGCAAAGAACAAAAAGAACAGATTGAAAAATATAAGGTTGATCGTAAAAAAATGGCCGAGATCGATGCGAATGCAAGAATGGAAAAAATGAAACTCCGGCTTGATCTGAACGATGACCAAATGGCAAGGATAAAGAAACAGCGTAGTGAAACGCTTGAGAAAAGGAAAGCAATTAATGAAAATAGATCTCAGGATATGATGAAAAAAAGAGTAGAGATGAAAACATTAATTCAAAAGAACAAAGAAAATATGAGGTCAATTTTGACTGAAGAGCAATTGAAAAAAATGAAAGAAATAAGAAAGCCTATGCCTCGCAAAAGACGAGTTCTTTCCTAAAAATTTGTTGAATAAAAAGCCCTTCCCTATACTGGAAGGGCTTTTTATTTTAATCAACTGAAGCCCTGTTATTACTTATCTTTGCGCCTCCTGTTGTAAAACAGTAAAATCTTCACATGAAAAAGAAAGCATCCCCGTTCGATAAGTTTTATAAGAAGAAAAGCAACGCTGCAATTAAAGAGCAATTCCGCCAGGAAAAGAAAAAAGAAAAAAAAGAAAGAGCGGAATACTTTGACAAGAAAAGAGCGGAATTAAGAATTCAGAAAGCTGATCCTGTACAAAAACAATCGCAGCCTGTTATCTCGAGACCTCAGAGCACAGAGCTCATGCCTTTAAATAAATATATTTCTCATGCAGGTGTTAGTGGCCGTCGTGAAGCTGCAGAGATCGTAAAAAAAGGTATTGTAAAAGTGAATGGGAAAGTAGTGACAGAACCCGGACATAAAATTTCACCAAAAGATGAAGTAGTTGTAAATGGTAAAAAAATATTCCTGTCAAAAAATCTTGTTTACATCTTACTTAATAAACCAAAAGATTTTATTACAACAACAGATGATCCGCAGGGAAGAAAGACGGTGCTTGATCTTATTCGCCGTGCTACTGATGAAAGAGTTTATCCTGTTGGAAGATTAGATCGGAATACTTCTGGACTTTTATTGCTTACCAATGATGGCGAGCTTTCGCAAAAACTTACTCACCCAAGCAATGAAATAAAAAAGATATATGCCGTTACTCTTGACAAACCTCTTGAGAAAAAAGATTTTGATAATATATTAAAAGGTGTTGTACTAGAAGATGGCCCTGCATCTGTTGACAAACTTGCCTACGCAGATCCAAAAGACAAAACACAGCTTGGCGTGGAAATACACAGTGGTCGCAATCGCATTGTTCGTCGCATTTTTGAACATCTTGGTTATGATGTAAAAAATCTTGACCGTGTAATGTTTGCCGGCTTAACAAAGAAAAATATTGAAAGAGGCAAATGGCGTTTCCTGAATGAAAAAGAAGTTCGTGAACTTAAATACTTTGGAAAAGGAAAATGAAACTCAGCGAGTGGATAATTTATGAAGACGATGATCTGATTGCGCTGAATAAACCTTCCGGTTTACTCTCCATTCCCGACCGTGAAGGAAAAGATATTTCTCTTAAAAAATTATTGATCGAAAAATATGGCAACATATTTACCGTTCATCGCCTTGACAAGGACACAAGCGGTTTAATTGTGTTTGCAAAAAATGAAACAACTCACAAACTGCTTTCACAACAGTTTGAAGAAAGACAGACAGAAAAAATTTATCTCGGACTTGTTATAGGCTCACTTGCGGAAAAAAAAGGAAACATCAATACTCTCATTTCTGAACATCCTCTGAAAAAAGGGTTGATGACTGTATATAAAAAAGGAAAAGAATCACTCACTGACTATGAAGTGCTGGAAGATTTTAGAATTTTCTCCTGGGTCCAATTTCAAATTCATACGGGACGTACACACCAGATAAGAGTGCATGCAAAACATATCGGTCACCCGGTAGTATGTGATGAATTATATGGTGATGGGAAACCAATTTTACTTTCTACACTCAAACACAAATTCAAACTTTCAAAAAATGAATTGGAAGAAAGACCGATCCTCAACCGGCTTGCCTTACATGCTTTGAGTTTACAATTTATAAATACAAAAAATGAAAAGATGAAGCTGGAAGCTCCATTACCAAAAGACTTAAGAGCATTGCTTCAGCAATTAAGAAAAAGGAAATAGACTTTTTATAAATCACTTCTTGAAACAGCATACAATTCATACCAATCCTGCCGGTCAAGATTAATTTTGAAAGCCTCAGCTATGTTTCTTATGCGAAGTTCATCAGTTGTTCCAATTAGCGGTAATGCACCAAGCTTAACCAGCCATGCAATAGCAACCGATTCAAAATGTGAATTATATTTTCCTGCAAATTCTTCGAGCTTACCTCGTATCCGCAAAGGAATTTTTTCATTGCTGTTAGCGATCTTTCCTTCTGCCAATGGAGAAGTTGCCAGTGGCCGCATATATTTTTGCTTTATATAATCAACCTGGCCATTATCAAATGCTGATGTATTGAGCAGATTCAATTCAATATGATTGGTAACGATCGGTATCCGCAGATAGGAACTCAATAACTGATGCTGAAAGACAGAAAAGTTAACAACACCGACATTTTTTATTTTCCCGGAATCTTTCAGTTTCTCTAATGTCAACGCTGTTTCTTCAAGATTTGATAAAGGATCAAGTTGATTAAGTAGGAACACATCTATATAATCTGTGCGGAGATTGCGCAATGAATTTTCCACGCTATTCGTTATATGCTCCCTGGAAGTGTCATAATGTTTTACACGATATTCCGGACGAGCAGGATGTGGAACATTGATACCACATTTTGTAAA
>Ga0193738_1000424_pt1 | contig 22767 bp, 17 predicted proteins | sample L2a1metaG_FD_144927 | JGI IMG/M metagenome (GOLD analysis project Ga0193738, IMG submission 144927) | Soil microbial communities from a riparian zone of the East river system, Colorado, United States - L2a1 | ecosystem: Environmental > Terrestrial > Soil > Riparian zone | place: USA: East River...
AAAAATCGCCAGGAAGACGCAATGAGAAATCGTCGCGGTGGCCGTAGGCCTCATCAAGGCGGACGTCGCCCAGAAGGTCGTCCTGAAAGAAGAGCCGAAAGCAGCGGTGGCGAACAATAAGCACCATCCGATTTTCTGAACTAACTGAATCCTCTGAGTTATCGGGGGATTTTTTTATGTTCCCAACATTAATGCTTCTATTAAGCTTTACTTGCGTCGCACTCTTGTACTGCAATAATTCTATTCAGCAAATGAAAAAATAACCATAGTGGCATTAAGTGCACAGAGAATCACGGAGCTTCTCTGTGATCCTCTGTGGTTTTAAAAACAAATAAGGAACTCTACCGTAAATTCGCCTCAATTCATATGCAATACTTCAAAGCAGGAAAACTTGTAGCGGTTCATGGCCTAAAAGGAGAACTCATTCTGAAACATGAACTAGGTAAGAAATCATCATTGAAAGATGTAAAAGCAATTTTTATTGAAGACAAAAAAGATTCATTCTTTCCCTGGTTCATTGAAACTGCTAAAGCAAGATCAGCAAATGAAATTTTATTAAAACTGGAAACAATAGATACAAGAGAAGCCGCTGCAAAAATTTCTCAAAAAGAAATATGGTTAACAGAAGAAGATTTCAAAAAACTTTCTGCTAAATCTGCACCGGCCAATTTACTTGGTTATACTATCATTAATAATAAAGACAGGCTGAGTGAAATACTCGAAGTGGTTGAACAGCCTCACCAACTACTTTGCAGAATAGAAATAAATAAAAAAGAAGTACTCATCCCGATCAATGAAAGCTTTTTAAAAAAGATCGATCATAAAAAGAAAGAAGTGATCGTTGAATTGCCCGAAGGATTAATTGATGTGTACTTATGATCGCTGCTGCAATTTCACAAGCATTGCTCTTGTGGTGGTTGTGATTATACCTCTTTGTATTAATTGAAAACCCAGAACTGCCCCCTTTACATTTCCGGTTCTAGCGCCAGGATTGATATAGTCTGGTAATTCTGTTGATACCCATATATAAACGGTAGAATCTGTGCTGACGAACTCATCACATTGATAATTCAGGATAGAAAGTTTTTTGCCAGTGCCTCTATATGCCCTTTTAGGGCGACCATATGGTTTGTCAGAAAACCCACTTAATGTCAGTGCACTATTGAATATTTCATCATTCCTGTAAAGCAAGCTATCAAATCTTTTCCTAAAGCTTCCTTTTTCGGGAAGTGTATCTACGTTTATAATTGTTTGATCTTTTTCGGCCCTGACGATGAGTCGTAAACGTTTGGAATCAGGGTTTGCTTTTTGTTGTTCAAGAAATTGTTCTATTTCTTTAGCAGAAAGGTTATTCTTCGAGGCAAAATTTCTAAATACTGAATCTGGCATAACCGAAGTAATTGTTTCAGCAAACTCACATCTATATTTTTTTTGAGCATTAGTTATACTAACATTCAGTAAAAAAGGAAATAATAGAATAAGTTTTCTCATAAAAACAATAAGGCAGCTCTTCTATCAGAACCGCCTTAAACTAAAGTTAGAAAAAACTATTTAAAATCAGAACGTATGAAATCTGCCATTAATTTCATGCGGTAATAAAGATTACTCATCATTAGTGAAATATTATTCTTGACATTTTCTACTGTTCCCTTATTCATCTTCTTAATATTCTTTAGCTCTTCTATTTTTTCATCTATTTTATCCATTAGCTTTTCTGCTTCCCATCCCTGGTAACGCCGGTTACGTTCATCATAAATATGATAAGGCTCGATCCGGCCGGGTTTTAACTTCCTGAACTTAAAATTATTTTTTATTCCATCTTTAATAGCATCGTTTGAGAGCAGGTCAATAATAACATCCGCCGACACTTCATTTTTAAACCCGTTGCTGAAAATATTCAGATTGTTCCGTAATTCACGGATCAGTTGTTTTTTCATTATGTCGCTGGTCTTGCTTTCCTGTGTCAGGAAATTCAGCAAATCTTTCAGCGGACCAATACCGGTTTTGAGCCATTCCCATTCCATAATCAAATATAAGTTTCAAGTCCGAAAGACCGAAAGTCGGCAAAGTCAGGAAGTCAGATTCAATTAAAAGAAACATTCTTTCGGACTTCCGGTCTTTCCGACTTCCTGACTAAACAAGTAATTTTGAATTTCGTGGAAGAGCCCAAAAAACATATTGCCCATTTCGATCTTGACTCATTTTTTGTTTCCGTAGAGATCCTGAATAACCCTTCATTAAAAGGCAAACCCGTTTTAGTGGGCGGTTATGAACGAGGTGTTGTTGCTGCCTGCAGCTATGAAGCAAGAAAATTTGGTATTCATTCTGCCATGCCAATGAAAAAAGCAATGCAGCTTTGTCCGCACGCCATCATTACTTCTTCCAGCCGCGACCAGTACAGTAAATTTTCAAGATGGGTAACAGATATTATTGCCTCAAAAGTTCCGTTGTTTGAAAAAGCCAGCATTGATGAATTCTATATTGACCTGAGCGGCATGGATAAATTTTTCGGTGTAAGTAAATATGCGCAGGAATTAAGACAGCATATTATCAGCGAAACAGGTTTGCCGATCTCCGGAGGCTTATCATCAGCAAGATTTATCAGTAAGATGGCAACCAATGAAGCAAAACCAAATGGTTTTTTAGAGATCCCCCATGGAAAAGAAAAGGATTTTCTATGGCCACTGCCGGTAGAAAAAATAAATGGTGTTGGAAAAGAAACAGAGATCAAACTAAAGGCCCTTGGCTTTTATAAAATTGAAGACCTCGCTAAATCGACGCCGGAGTATTTAGAAAAACATTTAGGAAAGTGGGGTGAAAGTCTGTGGCGCAAATCCCAGGGCATTGGCAGCGCAGAAGTAGTAACTGACTGGCAACAAAAAAGCATGAGTCACGAAAACACTTTTGACAAAGATCACAACGATGTGGAATTTTTGCATAAAGAATTAGTAAGACTTACTGAAAAAACATGCTATGGCTTGAGAGAAGATGAAAAATTAACTGGATGTGTCACGGTAAAGATCCGCTATAAAGATTTTGAAACAACAACGCGACAAGAAGTAGTTGATTACACCGCACTCGACGATGAATTGATCGCAAAAGCAAAAGATATTTTTAATAAATCATACCAGGTTGGCCGACCAGTAAGATTGGTCGGTGTTCGTTTCAGCCAACTCATTCCCTTTACAATGCAAATGAGTTTGTTTGATAATAAAGTAGAAAAACTTCAACTCTATAAGGCTGTTGATGATATTAAGGACAGGTTCGGCAGCAAGATGGTTACAAAAGCTGTTAATTCAGGGTCAAAAGAAGATCCGAATCTTAATCTTACAAAGCATAATAAAAAGAAACAGCCTAATGATAAAGGTAAATTGCTTTAAGTATTGTTTCCGATTTTAGAATTTATTGCAATTCTTTACTTTCTTATCTCTTTTTTAACACTCAAAAAATTATCGGTAAACTTTTTGCTATTGATTAAACCAATGCACCCTTTTTTAATCAATAACCTGATCCCACCACAATAATTGAATGAATTAACCCTACGCTAAAGTTTTTATAGTAGAATTTTTCCGGGTCAATGACCTGTCCGTTGTTATTAATTCAATTTTAAAACCACAACCATGAAAACACTCCGTGCTTTTTCAGTTCTGTGTTTATTTGTTTTTACTTTTTTAATTGCAAAAAGCCAATCATCACTTATTCCTAAGTATGAGATCGGCGTTCATCTTGGTACATTTATTTACCAGGGTGACCTGACGCCATATGATCTTGGTGCATTCAACACAATGAAACCTGGTTTTGGTATTTCTGCTACAAGAAATATAAACAGTCATTATGCAATTCGCTTTCAATTGTTGCGTGGATCATTAAAAGGCGATGATGGCACATACGATGATCCTGCATGGAGGCAACAGCGGAATTTAAATTTCACAACTCCTGTCACTGAATTATCACTCCAGGCTGTAAGAAATATTATAGGCCTCATGCCAAATGAAGCAGGTATTATAAATTTTAGCCCTTATATTTTTGGCGGGCTCAGTTATTCTTTTTTAAAAATAAAAAGAGATTGGAGCCAATTCGATTATTCCCATTTCGCCAGCGAAACAACGATCATCAACGGATTAACTGAAGATATCAATCATAAAGTCCCGAAAGGAATCTTTTCCATACCTATTGGGTTGGGAGTTCGATATGGTATTACTGAAAAACTTTCCTTTTCTCTTGAAGGTACTTATCGAATTCTTGATACCGATTACCTGGATGGTTTTAGCCAGGCAGCTAATCCAGATAAAAATGATCATTATCATACATTAATGGCCAGCTTGATCTATTCTTTTGGAAAGCGAAACCGATTTTCTTGTCCCGTTATTAAAAATTGATCCGGTTTTTTTGAGACCTGAATAGTAACGGAGGATAACTTCTTCTTCTTTATCTTCGCCTACCTAAAAAATTGAAAATGTCTCAAGCCTGGAAAGATTATCAAGAAAAGAATAAAGATCGTTTTTTGAATGAGTTATTGGAATTACTTCGTATACCAAGTATAAGTGCAAGAAGTGAACACAAACCTGATATGCAGAAATGTGCAGAAGCCGTAAAGCAACGTTTGCTTGAAGCCGGCGCAGATAAAGCAGAAATTTTTCAAACGCCAGGTCATCCCATAGTTTATGGTGAAAAAATAATTGACCCTAAAAAACCTACTGTACTTGTTTATGGCCATTATGATGTGCAGCCTGTTGAACCATTAGAACTTTGGCATAGCGGTCCTTTTGATCCGGTAATTAAAGACGGAAAAATTTTTGCAAGAGGAAGCTGTGATGACAAGGGACAATTTTATATGCATGTAAAAGCATTGGAAACAATGGTAAAAACCAATTCACTTGTTACCAATATAAAATTTTGTATTGAAGGAGAAGAAGAAGTTGGTTCATCTAATCTTGCTGATTTTGTAAAGAGCCATAATGATCTTTTAAAAGCTGATGTGATATTGATCAGTGATACAGCGATGCTTAGTCTTGAAAATCCATCAATAGATATTGGGGTGCGTGGCTTAAGTTATATTGAGGTAGAAGTAACAGGACCAAATCGTGATCTCCATAGCGGTGTTTATGGCGGGGCTGTTGCAAATCCAATTACTATTTTGGCGAAGATGATCGCTTCATTGCACGATGAAAACAATCATATCACCATTCCAGGTTTTTATGATGATGTAGTTGTAGCAACACCTGAAGAAAGAAAAAAGATGGCTGCAGCACCTTATGATGAAAAAGAATACAAAGAAGACCTGGGAGTAAAAGAACTGTGGGGTGAAAAAGGTTTTACTACCAATGAAAGAACTGGCATACGTCCAACGCTAGAACTAAATGGTATTTGGGGCGGTTATATTGGTGAAGGTTCTAAAACCGTTTTACCATCCAAGGCCTTTGCAAAAATCTCAGCAAGACTTGTTCCTAACCAGAATAGTGATAAGATGACCGAAGTTCTTATCAATCATTTGAAAAAAATTGCTCCTGCTAATGTTGAAGTAAAAGCTGCACCACATCACGGTGGTGAACCTTATATGACTCCAATCGATAGCAAAGCATATAAAGCAGCAGCGGCTGCAATAAAAGATACATTTGGAAAAGATCCGATCCCTGTCCGTGGCGGCGGCAGTATTCCTATTTGTGCACTATTTGAAAAAGAACTGGGAATTAAAATTGTCTTTATGGGTTTTGGATTGGATAGTGATAATCTTCATAGCCCAAATGAAAAATTCAACCTTGATAATTATTATAAAGGAATAGAAACTATTCCTTATTTCCATAAGCATTTTGCAGAAATGTGATCTTGTTATAAGTCTTTCAAAAAACCTCATCCGGATAAGATGAGGTTTTTTAATTTTGACCATGCTTGAAAAAGAAAAACTCCGCCTTGATAAATATCTCTGGGCCATTCGTCTTTTCAAAACCCGTACTCAAGCTTCAGATGCCTGTGATTCCGGTAAGGTGAAATTTAATGGTGCTCAAGCAAAAGCATCTAAACATGTAAATGTTGATGAAGACTATGAAGTAAAAACTGAAGCAAAAAGATGGCGTATTCGTGTGAGCGGATTATTATACAAACGTGTCGCTTTTGCTGAAGCCATAAATTATTACATTGACATCACTCCTGCTGAAGAAATCGAAAGATTAAAATTCCAGGCTGCCAGCTTTCATACAGGCAAAAGGCAGAGTAAAATTGGCCGTCCAACAAAAAAACAAAGAAGAGACATCGATGATTTCTTAGGTGAATAATTACTTCTGACAATTTATAACATAGCACCAAAAGCTTCATTTATTGATTTTGTAACTTTACAATTATGAGAATAGATATAATAAGCGTTTTACCGGATTTGTTGCAAAGTCCAATGCAGCACAGCATAATGAAAAGAGCACAGGAAAAAAAATTATTGGAAGTTCAAATACACAACCTGCGTCAATGGGCGGTGAATGAATATGGCCAGGTAGACGATTATCAATATGGTGGAGGTGCTGGTATGGTAATGATGTGTGAACCGCTGGCGAAAGTTATAGAACAGCTTTCTGCAGAAAGAAAATATGATGAAGTGATCTATTTAACGCCAGATGGTGAAATGCTTGATCAAAAAATTGCAAATAATCTTTCCCTGAAAGAAAATATCATCATGATCTGTGGACATTATAAAGGCATTGATGAAAGGATCAGGGAGCATTTTGTAACAAAAGAAATTTCGATCGGAGATTATGTATTAAGTGGTGGTGAATTAGCCGCCGCCGTATTGGTTGATTGTATTGGCAGGTTAATACCCGGAGTTTTAAATGATGAGACATCGGCTTTATTCGATTCTTTCCAGGATAATTTACTGGCCCCACCGGTGTATACAAGACCAGAAGATTTTCGCGGATGGAAAGTACCTGAGCCTTTGCTTAGTGGAAATCACAGGCTGATAGAAGAATGGCGTAATGAGGAATCCTTAAAAAGAACGAAAGAAAGGAGACCTGGTCTTTTAGAAAACCAGTAAACATTTGATCCTGCAGTCTATCTCTACAATCCTCTTATTATAATACTAACAATAAAAAAACATAGGATAGCAAGATCATCAGTGCATTGATAACAAAGGTCTTTTTCATAAATACGGATTTAATACCAACAGTTACCATAGTTCAAATCTAAAGCCAAAAACTGTTTTAAAATACCGGATTTATTCTTGTATTTCATATGGTTTCCCTTAGGGAAAATGTGCAGTATAAATATATCTGTTCAATTAACCACCTATCATTCATAATGACTTTTTAAATGATTTTTACTTCACTTATTGAAGTAATTCTACATATTACACTGACAAGTTTTCTGCAAAATCACTGATGAAATTTAAAGCCATGAAAGAAATAGTATTGAGCATATTACTATGCACTTCATTTTCTAATGTTTCTTTTTGCCAATTAAACAAAGAAACGCTGATAAAAGAAGTCGAAGAAAAGCTAAAAACCAACAAAGCAACCATTTCACAAATTCTTACTGATAAAAAATATGATGCTGTTCATCCTGAAACTTCTTTTAGAGAAATAATTGAGAAGTATTGCAAAGCAGAAACCATATCTATAGCAACCGATACAATTCCCGGGAAAAAAATAAAAGTGACCGGCACAGTAAAAGATACAAATGGTAAGCCTGTTGCTGGCGCATTAGTTTATTTATATCACACCGATAGTCGCGGTTGGTATGCTGCCGATGCGCCGCATGTTTTACAATATGAAGGAGACATTAGGCATGCAAGGTTGTTTGGTTATATAAAAACAGATAAGAATGGAATGTTCGAATTGCATACTATTAAGCCTGCGGGGTATCCAAAAAGCGATCTTCCGGCCCATATCCATGTGCATGTATCTGCAAATGGACATAGAATTTTTGGAACAGAGTTTTTATTTGATGATGATGAAAGATTGGTTGGGAAGATCAGGGAAAACTCGATCAGGAATAACTTTATGATCTCAAAACCAGAAAAAACAGAGTCACCTTTTGCACAAAAATTCTCTTACTCTATCATTCTTGAGAAATAACAGCAATCGTTTGCTCAATTTTATTCCTTCCGCATCTTCCTACCGTTTATTTCAAGAACTTGCAGCTTCAACAATTGCAATATGAAATCAAACCGCAGAAAATTTTTACGTAATCTTTCTTTGGGAACTGGTGCATTATCCATTAGTCTTCCTTCGCTTGCTAAAGTGAAAAAAAATGAAGAGGAGAGGAATGAATTACCTGATTACGGCAAACAATCTTTCAATATGTGTGGGTATGCAGCACCTAAACTGGATAAAGTAAGAATTGGTTTTGTTGGTTTAGGCATGCGGGGCCCCGGCGCAGTTCAAAGAATGAGTGTTATTGAAGGTGTTGAAATTAAAGCGCTATGTGATAAATATCCAGACCGTGCTTCTAAAGCACAAGAGATATTGGTCAAAGCGGGTTTACCAAAGGCAAAAGAATACAGTGGAGAAGATGGGTGGAAAGCAATGTGTGAAAGCAATGAGATAGATCTTGTTTATAATTGCACACCCTGGCATCTTCATGCCCCTATATCTGTCTACGCGATGAAAAACGGAAAGCATGCAACTAGTGAAGTGAATGTTGGAGAAACAGTTGATCAGTGCTGGCAAGTAGTTGAAACTTCTGAAAAAACAAAGAAGCATTGCATGATGCTGGAGAATTGTTGCTATGATTTTTTTGAATTGCTTACATTAAATATGGTAAGACAGGGCTTGTTTGGTGAATTGGTACATGCGGAAGGCGCCTATATTCATGATCTTTCAAAAGATTACCTGTTTAATAAAAAAGCATACGCCGATATGTGGCGGTTGAAAGAAAATATTGGCAAGAATGGAAATCTATATCCTACCCATGGTCTTGGTCCTATTGCACAATGCATGAATATAAACCGCGGCGATAAGTTTGATCACCTGGTAAGTATGAGCACCAATGATTTTACATTGAACAACCTTGCAAAAGATATGGCGGCAAAAGATGATTTCTTTAAAGAATATATTGACAAGCCTTATCGCGGCAATATGAATACAACTATTATTCGTACAAATAAAGGTAAGAGCATCATGCTTCAACATGATGTTTCTTCACTTCGCCCCTACTCAAGAATTCATTTGGTAAGCGGAACAAAAGGTGCTGCACAAAAATGGCCCGGTCCTGAAAGAATCGCTTTTGGCCACAGCTGGATCAAAAAAGAAGAATTGGATGAGCTATATAAAAAATATTCACCGCCTATTGTCACCCATATTGGTGAAATAGCAAAAGAAGTTGGTGGACACGGCGGCATGGATTTTATTATGGACTGGCGATTGATCGATTGTTTAAGAAATGGATTGCCGCTTGACCAGGATGTTTACGATGCCGCAGCCTGGAGCAGTATATTTCATTTAAGCCAACAATCAGTAAAAGCAAGATCAAAGTCTGTTGATGTGCCGGATTTTACAAGAGGCGCATGGAAGACAAACAAACCAGTTGACCTAACTTTAAATGGAGGCGCTACGACAACAGTAAGAAAAGTGAAATCCTGATCAAAGATTGAACGATCAAAAGATCAATTTTCTATTGATATCAAAGCAGAATGAACCTCTGTATAAAGTTGCGGACCCAATTCAAAAGCTGAACTTTCAGCTTCCCGCATAAAATGTTTTGCCTTTTTTAGATCGCCAGTATGGGCATAGATCATACCCAAATGATATAATGCGTCTGGTTCATAATTCCGATCTTCTACAAAGCTCTTTGCTATTTTAAATGCTTCCTCCTTTCTTCCCATATTATAATAAGCCCAGGCCAAAAGATCATAAGATTGTGAGGTAGGTCGGTTATACACTTCCTTTTGGGCTATCTGTAAAGCCTTAGCGAAGTCTTTATTTACATCTATCATTAAATAAAAAATATACTTGTTATACATATCCCCATATCGGCTATCAGATACAGTTGTGATAAAATGAGTTTGCAAATTCTCTTCTGATGTTCTATCATTTTCATAGGCTGCAATTTCTGATAATAGAAGATCATAATCCGGCACAGGATGCAATGCAACCAAATAGTTCAATATTCGTTTTGCTTCTGCTGCATTTTTATCATGGGAGAATGCTAACCATGCGATACCTTTTAAAGCATACAAATAATCTGGTCTTTTTTCCAGTACATCAAGATAACATTGATAAGATTCCTTATACCTGTTGGCATGGCCATACATATCTGCCAAATTACTTTTGGCCCATAGAAATAAAACATCTTTTTTTGATTCCACAGCCTTTTGCGTAGCGGCTTCCATCTTTTTTACGGCCCCATCAAGATCGCCTTTATGATCGAGAAGCTTGGCTTCACGAATCAGGTAATCAAAATTGTTTTTATCTGCAATATGTTTTAGAGCTTGCTCAGCCATATATAAATCACCTAACTCCATTGCCACATCGCATCTCATTAAGTAAGTAAGGTAAAGGTCATCACCCACGCTTAAAGCAGTATCGAGATATAATTGAGCTTGCAGAAATTTATGCTGAGTTATACAATTTGTTGCGAGAGATCTGTATAATGAAGAGCTGTTAATTTTGAACAAAGGGTTGGCAACTAAGTAAAGGCTATCACTGGTATGAATATCACTAATATCTCCAACTGTTTTAAATCGGGCACTATACAGACCAGCTAACGAAGCTTTTGCTACAGCATCATCAGGATTCTTTTTCAACCGCTGCATCCAGAAATCCATATCAGTTTTAATACGTTGAACGGAACTCATAAAGTCAGGAGAAGTAATATGCATGTATTTGTCATAATCAGAAACCCTTGTAACGGGCTGTATAGGATTTTTGCATGACGCAAACACAGAAGCTATAAATATAATGATCCAGTAACGCATAAATCAAGTTGATCAATTAGAAATAACGAAGGAACATTTTTGCTCCTTCGCTCGATTTTATAATCCAATTAATGAGGGCTTGCCATGTAGGGGAAGGAAGATAGAAATGGTTTATCATTTCCATTTACATGATCGCTGATTAGCCCGGGATTAGATCCGCCTGTTGCGCCACCAAAGATCAAGGTCAATTCCACATCAATTACATCATCTGCTAAGGCACGTCCGGTAAGTACCTGGGTTCCGTTATAAAAAGATGTAACTCCTGTTGTACTTGCATTTAAAACATCTGTTACAAGTACACTTGCAAAAGTGTTTTTATCAAGGCCAAGTATATTAGTAGTATAACCGAATGCTGTAAGTTTATTTATAAAATCTGTGCTAAATGCTGCACTCATAGCAGATGGGGTAGTTGTGTTAAACTCATCTTTTCTTGAAGAACCAACAAATACGGTATTGATCGCAGGTCTCGCCATTTGGTCTCCCTGCACATACACTTCATTTTGAGGAGGCACACCACCTGCTTTTGAAGCATCAACATTATCATTCATATTCTTCTTACAAGCTGCAAGCACAATTAAAGATGCCAGGCAAGTAAATTGAAATATCTTTTTCATTATTATTTGATTTAGTATTAAAGAATCAGTTTACAGTTGTTGAACTAGTAGCTGTTTTGGTTTCGGCCCAAACATTAATCGTACCGGTGCTGTTAAGCAATGATTTTGGAACTTCAACTACAAGGCCCAATACATTTGTACCAGCAAATGTGTCATTTCCGGGATTATTGAAAGAAGATGCTTGCCCGGCAATTACTTGTCTAAAGCGAACAAGGTCAAAATAGAATGGATCATCACGGGGACCTGCAAAAACCTTTACACCATTATCGCCTATTCCAATCAGTGGGGCCTGTCCATATTTAGTGATATCAGCTTGAACAGAAAGTTTGTTGATGTTTAAATAACTAACTGTACCAGTCACTTTAGGTGCTGCAGGCCCATACACTTTTATTTTATCGTTTTTAGCAATGCATTGAATAACGAGATCTTCTACATTATCGCCATTGTTATCAATGTTAAATTCGATCATTGTGTTCTCATCAAATTTTGCATCCGCAGTAGCCCCTGGCGTAAGTAAGCCCTGCGTATTTGCAACAAAAACCATGTTATCAGGGTTTTCGGCACGAAAAACATAAACATCAGTAATGTCTGTTGGCTTGTTTGTAACAGATGGTGCGTCAATATGATCAGCTGCATAAATTATTCCGGCAGCTGCAACAACAAGGCAAAGCAATGTTGTTATGAAAATTTTTCTTTTTTTCATTTTAATTTTTTTAAATGATGTGATTTGATAATTAGTTCACCAGTTGGATAAGTTTCCTATGAACGGATTTGATATATAGGTGCCGGGCAATACACTAATAGATACGAGGGATGACGTGCCGTGGATTTAAACGAATAAAAAAAAGCGTTTAGCTTGAAGAATTACAGAAGCCTGAACTTATTTAATGCCTCCACTTTATTTTGTACATGTAATTTTTGATAGATATTCTTAAGATGTTTTTTTACAGTTTCCGGGCTGATAGAAAGCCGTATTGCAATTTCCTTATAAAGTAAGCCTTGCGACACCTGTTCAAGTACTTCCTTTTCCCGTTGGCTCAGTAAAGAATTTACATCATTGATCGTCGGCTTTTGAAAAGCGCCGATCACTTTCCTGGCAATAAAAGGACTCATAGGTGATCCGCCATCGAAAAGATCGTGAATGGCTTTTACAATTTCTTCTTTAGTAATTGGATCTTTTACTATATAGCCTGCAGCACCGCTTTTTAAGGCTTCAAAAATGGTATCATTATCATCATGAATTGTACACACCATGAATAGGGTTTGCGGTAACTTATCTTTCAGACGAACGATCAGCTCGGGACCACGCAATCCCGGCAGACTTATATCTACGATCGCAATATCAGGGGGTAATTGCATTAATCCTTGTAATGCTTTTTCGGCACTGGTATACGAGCCTGCCAACGTTGTGTCTTTTTCGTCGTTCACAATTGTCTCCAGCGCTGTGCGAAATTGATCGTTGTCTTCTACGATAGCTACTTTGATCATAAAACTTGTTTATAAGGAATTTCAAATTTTAAGGTAAATCCTTTATGGTTTTGAATAAAAAATTTTCCATTCAATTGATGAATTCGCTGTTTCATGTTTTTAAGTCCATTTCCCATATTATTATTTTCATCAATATGCATTCCCTTGCCATTATCAGAAACTGTAATGATCAATTGCTCGTTACAGGCAATATTAATAGTCACTCTATCGGCGCCTGAATGTTTAATAATATTATGGACAGCTTCTTTCACCGCAAGAAAAATATTTCTCCTTGCTTCACCGCCAATTTCCAGATCCGGTATTTTTTCCGGAATAGTAATATTAAGCTGACAAGGATAATTCTCCAGCCATGATCTTGCCTGCCTTTGAATATATGAAATAAGACTAGACAATTGATCATTTTCGGTATTTAAACTCCAGATCACTTCTTTCATTTTAGCAGAAATATCACCAACCGAGTCATATATTTTATCAACTTCATTACTTGCAGCTGTGTCTTTTACTTTGCCCTTGGTCATTTCTGTCAAGAGCCTTATACCCGAAAGTCCCGCCCCAATATCATCATGCATTTCAGCCGATATTCTTTGCCTTTCGAATTGTACCGCTAATTGCTTTTCCAATACAGCTCTTTGCTTTCTCAATCTTGAAATATAAATCAGACGAACAATAGATATTATTATTGATAAAGCAACTATTGCCACTAACATACGAAACCACCATGTTTGGTACCAATATGGAAGTATTTCAAGATCTATCCCTACTATTCCCTCAACAAATTCTCCCTTTTCGTTTATATATCGAATGTCTATCTCGTATTCACCATAGCTCAAAGCATTTAGCTCTATTTTATTCTTATCTCCAGCAGGTAAATATTCATCCTGAAAACCTTTTATCTTATAGCTGAACCTGGGCCTGTTGCTTGTATAGGATATCGCACTCAGCGAAATTGTAGCGGCCGAAGTTCCTGCCGGTAATTTTATTTTGTTCCATTCGAGATCATTCAAAGTAGTTCTCTTATTACCTTTTATATACTCCAGTTTTTTTATGTAAACGGGGAACGACACAGAACTGCTGTAATAATTTTCGAGATCAACTGAGGTAAACCCGTTTACTCCGGCAAAAAATAATTTTTTGTCAAATAATAAAGCCCCTTTTTCATCAAACGAATTATCGTGCAAACCATCTTCTACAAAATAGTTCAGGCATTTTTCAGTTTTATAATTCACCCTTGAGATCCCATTGTTTGTACTAACCCAGAAAATACTGTCACGTTCAGGAAGTATTCCATACACAGCATTATTACATAAACCATCGTCTTCGGTAATATATTTCCATTCTCCTGTTTTTTTATTGTATCCATTAATACCTCCGCCATAAGTGCCAAACCATAGAACAGAACCATCATCGTACATATCAAAAAAGATCCCCGCATTAAAACCCTTACCACTATGATCATACTTGAGCACCTTAACAACTGAATCTCTTACTACGTCATACTTTGCAACTGAATTATCAAACAATAACCATAGGAAACCATCTTTATCAAACTTGATATTATGAATGTGATTTTCAGGTAATCCCCCGGAAAAAGCTGTTCCTGATTTAATTTGCCTGATCGTATGTTGCTCCGGATCCCAAATCAACAATCCCTCCTGCTCTTCACTTGCCCAATATATTTTATCTCCTGACCTGGCTGTGTTATTAAAATAATTATTGGTATAAGGCTTCCATTCGGGATACATTTTAAGCAAAACATCTTTTGAAAGAATATCTTTCGATGGTTGGTAACTATACATTCCATCTCGGGAACAGATAAGCCAAAAATCTTCCTGCATTTTAAAAACATAATCTATAATACCTAATGCAGCAGTTCCTTTAACTTTTTTTATATCCCCTGTAACAAGATCACATAAATACAATCCATCAGTGCCACAGGCAAACAGTTGAGTTTTGTTTTTCGGAACAAGTGAATAAATATGATCCAGTCTTGTATTTCCATCCTTGCTTCCTTTTATCGCATAAAAAGGTGAAGGAATAAGATTCATCCTTATAAGATTTTTTGAAGAACTTATCCAGAGACCATTCTCTTTATCATGAAAAAGATCAGCAATAAAATTATTAGTGTTGAAGTATTCATTATTGATCGTGCTGAATTGATTTGTTGCAAGATCAAATTTACCGATACCACTATTGGTTCCAAGCCATAATTCATTTTCGCTTCCTGTAGTAATGCAATTAATAATATTGTCACTAATAGTTTGAATTGTTATTTTCCTTCCCTGTTGCCAGACACCGTTTATAAATTTTCCACTGTATAATTTAGAGCCACTGCTAAAATAACAACTATCATTTTTTACACAGAGATCGCTGACTGTTATATTATTTATATTTTCCAGTACTCTTACGCTATCCTGGATCTTTAATGATGTTGTATTGTAAAATAAAACGCCATAATCTTTTGCCCCAACTGCAATTGTATTTTTATTCACTGATCCTATAAAAGTGATATGATTATCCGGTCTCATTGTTGCAGCCTGCTGAAAATCTTTAAACCTCTTTTCTTTTAGGTTAAATACTTTCAGATATTCTTGCCCTCCTATCCATAAATTATTTTCTGCATCACAAAAAATTTTTTCTATCCACAGATCAGGGAGCCCATCCTCATTTTCCTTTTTTTGCGACAAGAGAGGAGTAACTTTCAATGTTCGTATATTAATAACATCAACACCTGCAAGGAATGAAGCGACATATAGATTCTCATCATTCCCCAATGCTATATCAAAAATGAAATTTTCTCTTATGCTGGCGCTTCCATCGCTGCTCTTCTTATATGACTCAAAATTGGTTCCATCGTACCTGTAAACACCATCTTGTGTGGCCAACCAGATAAATCCATACTTATCCTGAACAGCCTTTTTTATATTATAAGTAGTAAGCCCTTCATTAAAGGAATATGTCTTGACATTAAACTGTTGCGTAATACCTGAGTTTTGAGTCAAAAAAAATAAAAAAACCGTAAGAATAAAGGGTGACTTCATGGAAACCTGATAATTATGAATTAAATTAAGAATAATTTTAGACTAACCAACCTCTTCCATGAAAAAGAAAACCACCAAAAAATGGACCCTTATCTTCTTGCTTAGTGCCAAGAACAACCTATTTATGGAGCAACTGAATGTAATAAAAGAAATTTATTCAGTTAGCGGCGGCAGCGATGTAAATCTCGTTATAATTCTTGACGGCCTTGAAGGCGATAAATTTTCTCCATTGATGGAAAAACCAACCATCTTTTATGCGAATAGTAAAACTGATTTTCTAAAAGACACCTATTATTATATTCTGAATAGAAAGAATGCCTCACTGGATAATACAAATCATCTTAAAATATTACTTCGTTTTATTATAAAAAATTTTAAAGCTGATCAATACGGGTTTTTCTACAAAGGGCATGGAGGGCCCGGCGAAACTGATCTTTCCAGCGGAATGTTTGATACTAAAATGGTGTATGTTGATGCAAAGTGGCATGACCGGAGAATTGAAAAAGAATATAAAAGCAAACAGCGTGGCTGGACATACCAGGGGTTTTGCGAATATCCAGCAATCAGAAAAAATAACAGGAAACAAAAACCTGTGCTGCTCTTGTATAGCAGAAAAGCCGCTAATTCTTTCTCATATAAAAAGCTGGCTACTGTTTTAAAAGAAGTATTCAAAAAAAGTTTAGGCTTTGTTTGTATGGATTGCTGTTGGGCACAACAGGTAGAGAATGCTTTCAACTTTATTGGAGTTACTGATTATTTTATTGCATCAGCTGATGAAATGCCTGCTTTAGGTCTTGGATATACTCAACTTTGCACTCATTTTGTAAACCGCCCGCAAATAAAACCTGAAGAAGCTGCCAACCTGATCGTAGCAATCAATTATAGTCAAAACTATGCTGATTATGACAGCGACATAGCACAGTTCAGGAAAATGGGTGTATCAATGACAAGTGTATGCCTGAAAGGATACCAGGGCTTTTTAAAACCGTTCAGGAAGTTATGTAATATACTTATCAAGAAGTTGAAGAATAATGACAGGTACACCTATAAAATTTTCCAGGCAGCAAGAAAAAACTGTCTTGATTACACTTATCACGATACGGATAAAATGGCTTTAAGCAATGTTGATTACCTGATGTTTAATATTGACCTTGTATGGCTACTGGAAAATCTTCTGTACTATAATACAAATGATGAAATGGATCAGTTACTACAGGAAATCGTTTATAATCTGCGAAACAATTTCATCATTGGTTATATGGGTAACAATTATCAAAAAACAGTGCCGGGCAAAAGAGCAGTCGGCGGAAAGGGGATATCAATTTGCTTTCCAAAAAATTCAGAGTTTTCCAAGAGCTCAATGCTGGTTTCTACACAAATGAGATTTTATGAAACATCCGGCTGGAAGGAATTATTAAATTCTTATTACAATTGCAAGCCAAACAGGAAATTTAATAATAAACTTGAATCAGATCTGATAAAAAAATTCTTTATTGACACTGCTGATAAAAAACCAAGCAAATCTTTAAAAGAAGAAAGGCTGGTTTGCATAGCAGCAACAAAAACAAGAAGGAAAAAGAAACAGGGATAATATTAATTATCCCTGCTATTTATTTACACTCAGTGGCTTTTTACATTATTCCTTTTTTACCCCAATCACAGGCAATGTTTTTTCATGGATCAATTGGTTAAGCTTTACCACATCTTCACTCATGATCTTTTTCAGTTTATTCAACTGTTCATCAATTTGCACTACAAGTTCTGCATAAGCATCCTTTGCCTGTTTGGAAAGACCGGATTGCCCAGCAGCAGAGGCATTGTAAATGCTTGAAAGCTTATCATCAAGTTTAATTGGATAATTCAAAACATCCTGTCCGCTCTTTGCCTTTGTTTGATGCAATGCTTCTTCAACGGCTGTCATCTGTTTATTAACTGTATCGATCTGTTGCTTCACTTCTTTGGGCATGTCTTTACCAACTCTTCCGCTGAAATCATTCATCTGTTGTCTTACTTCACGAATATTTTTGATCGCTTTCATGACCTCAGTAGATTTATCCCGGATAGTGATCAAATGATTGAATTGTTCTTCATACTCTGCTAATGAAGTTTTATAATTCGGATCGCCAACAATAGTAAACGGAACTTCTGTTGAATCGCTACCTGATTTGAATTTCGCAAAATAATTTCCCGGTGCGGCTTTGGGTCCGCCAACAAAGCCATTCCATAAGATCAATCCTTCTACTCTTTCCGCTTCAGCATAATTCATATCCCATTCAAACTGGTTCATTCCTTTAGCAATTTCTAATTTTTCTGCAGGTGTTTTAGCAGTTGTAGAAAAGGTTTTGATCGTCTTTTTATTCTTGTCAAAAACTTCTATAGAAAGTTTGGTTGAATCGGTAGCTTTTGCCATATAGTAATTAAATACCGCACCGTTTGGCGGATTCATTCCAACATTACGTATATCCGAAGTTCCTCCACGACCTCCACCGCCACGTCTACCGCCACCCGGCATACGATAAGCAGGATTTACACTAAAGACATGTAAATTTTTATTTAGTATGTCAGCATTCTTTTCCTGCAATACAGTTAGATCATCTAAAATATAAATGCTTCTTCCTTGTGTGCCTACTATCAGGTCATTATTTTTTATTGTAAGATCGGTGATCGGCACTTCTGGCAGATTCAATTGAAATGATCTCCAGTTTGCACCATCATCATAAGAAATATACATCCCATATTCAGTGCCTGCATATAGCAAGCCTTGTTTTTTTCTATCTGCACGAAGACATCTCGCAAAATGAAGGGGATTTATCCCGTTTACAATTTGTTTCCATGTTTTACCATAATCTTCAGTTTTGTATATATATGATTTGAAATCATCTAGCTTATATCTTGTGCCTACAATATAGGCTGCCCCTTTTTTAAATGGATCGGCTTCAATGCAGTTCCACATTATCCATTGCGGGATATTCTTTGGAGTAACATTCTCCCAATTCTTACCGCCATCTTTACTTACGTTTATCAAACCATCATCACTGCCTGTCCAAAGCAGATCTTTTTCTACCCAGCTTTCTGTTGCAGTAAAAATTGTACAATAATACTCAACACTTGTATTGTCCTGTGTGATCGGACCACCACTTGATGCTTGTTTCTTTTTATCATTGGTTGTAAGATCTGGTGAGATCATTTGCCATGTTTTTCCTTCATCTTCTGTTGCGAACAGATGATTGGCTGCAGCATAAAGTTTTTTTGGATTATGTGGTGAAAAGAATATGGGGAAGTTCCATTGAAAACGATACTTCGCGGCTTCAGCTCCTGCACCCATATTATCAATGGGCCATACATTTATTGCACGACTTTCACCAGTGCGATGATCAAGCCTTTGTAATAAACCCATATAATTACCACCATATGTAATGTCCGGATTCAATGGATCAGCAACAACATATCCACTTTCGCTCCCTGCTGTGTTTTCCATATCAGCTGCTGTGATTGCTGCGCCATACGTACGACTTTTAATTCTGAATGCACTGTTATCCTGCTGACCACCCATGATGCGGTAAGGAAATGCATTATCAGTATTGACACGGTAGATCTGGACAGTTGGCTGATTCAAATAAGTACTCCAATTATTACCAGCATCAAATGAAACCTGTGCGCCGCCATCATCAGCAACGATCATACGGTTTGCATCTTCGGGATCGATCCAAAGATCATGATGATCGCCATGCGGTGTATTGATGGATTGAAATGTCCGGCCACCATCATTGCTTCGCATAAAATTTACATTGGGGCAATAAACACGGTTCTCATTTTTGGGGTCAACAAAAACTTTTGTGTAGTACCAGGCACGTTGACGAATATTATTGTCGCTTGATGTTAATGTCCATGTTTCTCCGCCATCGGCACTCATATACAATCCGCCATCTTTATTTTCAAGAATGGAATAAATTTTATCTGTATTCGATGGAGCCACTGCAACACCCACAATTCCCCATGCCCCTTTTGGCAATCCTTTCTTTGTTGAAATATTTGTCCATGTTTCTCCGCCATCAGTGCTTTTCCATAAACCACTACCTTCTCCCCCACTTTCTAATGAATAGGGAGTTCTTAGCAATCGCCAGGTACCGGCATAAAACACATTTGCATTCCCTGGTTCCATTACCAGGTCGCTACAACCTGTTTGATCATTTATAAATAAAGTTCTTTTCCATGTTTTGCCGGCATCGGTTGTTTTGTAAACACCACGCACCAGGTTGGGTCCAAACAAATGCCCCATTACAGCCACCCAAACTATATCAGGATTTTTTGGGTGTATTACAATACGAATAATATGACGTCCATCTTTTAAACCAATATTTTTCCAGCTCTTTCCTCCATCTTCACTGCGCCACATTCCACCAAGACCTTCGCTTACATTACCACGCATTGTATTTTCGCCTTCTCCAACATATACTATCGTTTCATCAGAAGGTGCAACTGCAACTGCTCCAATGGAGCTTCCAAAATATTTATCAGAAATATTCATCCAATTGCCGCCACCATCTGTAGTTTTCCAAACACCACCGCCGGTAGCGCCGAAATAAAATGTGTTTTTATTTTTATAACTGCCTGTAGCAGCAGCGCTACGTCCTCCACGGAAAGGTCCGATCAAACGGTATTTCATTTTTGAAAATAATTGCGCATCCTCGTTTGATGCAGGGGAGCCAGCTGTATTTGACTTTGCTGCTGTTTGTGCTATTAAAGAATAGATACAGCCAATGCTGATCAGTAGTAAAAAAATCTTTCTCATGTGTTTTGTGTTAGTGGTTTGAATATACGAATTGTTGGCATAGTAGCAGTTCCTGTTAAAAAAAGCCCCTTTCAGTGGAGCTTTTTTTAAACTGTTTACCTGCATCAAAAAACTTTCGGTTTTACTAATCCTTCTTTCACTAATTCATCAAACACTTGTTTAAAATATTTGTTATTGACTGCTTGTACATCCTGTTTTCTTTTGACTACTTCTTTTTGTAAGATTTCGGCTCGTTGTATCTGCAGGTTTGATGGTGGAGCCTCCTGGCTCGCCACAGCCGAATACACATCAGTGATCTTTTCTCTTAACCGTTGCTCATCTGCAAAAGCGGATTTTTGTTTTGTAGCAAGAAGCTGGCTTCTTTGTTCTTCCAACTTATCATTGAACTCGATCATCAACTTTTTGGTAGCAGAATCTTTTACCTTATCAAGATTATCTTTTACTAATTTTTGTTTTTCATTTATATCTTCTACTGTTGCTGCAAGGTCTTCATGCATCTTATATAATTGCGTAGCTACTTTATATTGTTGCTGGCGGTCAGTTATTGACAATTCTTTGTTCTTTTCATCATGGATCACTTTTATTGTTTGTGTATATTCTTTATCTCCCACTTTTAATTTCACAATGTAATCTCCCGGCAAAACCATTGGTGCTACAAAGCCACCAAAATCAATTTTTGCTCCGCCGCTGGCGACCTTTGGTGGTTTCATGCGAAGATTCCAGCTTACTTTATTGATCCCTTTTCTTTTACTACCTGGTATCGATTGCACCAGATTATTATCCTTATCATATATTTCCACTTTCACATCAGCATTGGTAACCCGGTCTTTTAAATAATACTGAATAGGCGGAATAGAAAAAGGATTTGGCGCCACCCATCCGCCAGTACTTGGAAAACCGCCATCACCAAATTTTCCCGCGGTCAATTCAATAGGCTTATTGGGGATCAGGTAAACATCTTTATCAACGATATCCTTTGTCAATATCCGCATTGGTGTAATGTCATCTACAATAATAACACCACGACCATGTGTTCCAAGTATAAGATCATTCGTTGCAGGATGTATCTGTATATCTCTTACCAATGCATATTCAGGAATACGATTTTTCATGCGGAACCAATTAGCGCCGCCATCTGTTGTTGCAAATAAACCCATTTCAGTGCCAAGAAAAAGCAGCTCTTTATTAACGAGATCTTCTTTTATCTTATGAGCAAAACCGGTAAACTCAGTATTGTTTATCAGCTTCCACGTTTTACCCATATCAGTTGATTTGCCTAAATACGTTTTGTGATCGCCGTACATATGATTATCAAACGTTGCATACACAATATTCTTATCAAAACGGCTGGGTTCAATGCTGCTGACCCATGTTTGTGAAGGAATACCAGCAGCAGCATAATTTTTTGCAACGTTTGTCCATGAGCCACCACCATTGGTTGTGTATTGAAGATTGCCATCATCCGTTCCTGCCCAAATTAAATTTTCATCCAATGGTGATTCAGCAATTGCAAAAATGGTACAATGATTCTCTGCGGATGTATTATCGGCACTAAGTCCCCCGCTTTCTTCCTGCTGTTGTTTCTTTTTATCATTCGTTGTCAGATCAGGAGATATTTTTTTCCAGTTAGCACCGCGGTCATTTGATCTGAACAAATATTGCGAGCCCATGTAGAGGTTCTTTTTATTTTTCGTCCCTGAAACGATCGGTGTATTCCAGTTCCATCTGAATTTTTCTTCATTCGGACCCTCTTGTGGTTTTATGGAAACTGATTTAAATGTTGTAAGATTTATCCTGTTTGCATTGCCACCTTGAGATTCGGCATAAGCAGTGTTAGGATCATTAGGATCAGGTGTTACCCAAAATCCATCACCTCCAAAAATAGCTTTCCAATCTCCATTAGTAATACCACCAGGTTTTGCGGAAGGTGCAAACCAG
>Ga0193738_1000425_pt1 | contig 22756 bp, 21 predicted proteins | sample L2a1metaG_FD_144927 | JGI IMG/M metagenome (GOLD analysis project Ga0193738, IMG submission 144927) | Soil microbial communities from a riparian zone of the East river system, Colorado, United States - L2a1 | ecosystem: Environmental > Terrestrial > Soil > Riparian zone | place: USA: East River...
GAACTAGCACTTATCATGACATTTTCGGGCTTTCAATTTTTGGACGTCGTGATGCTTTTACGTTATGAATGTACGACAGATGGATTCTAAGCAACTTAGAACAATGCTTTTCGTGTTACGATGTGTTACCAAGTAACTCATCAGTTTCTTGTAGAACTCTTTAAATGATAATAAAATGGAAACAACAAAATTCGAAACAACCATAAAGTGCTCAGGATGCGTAGCGAAGGTAACTCCCTTCCTGAACGAAGCTCTAGGGGAAGACAACTGGAAAGTTAACTACAACAATCCTTCAAAGGTACTAACAGTCGTTGGTGAAAAAAACAACGTTAAAGTTACTCAGGCTGTTGAGCGGGCTGGGTATAAAGCAGAAAAGATTTAATAACTCTAAGGGCTGGGATTTCAAACCAGCTCTTTCTATTTCATCTCAGTATGTGTGGAAATTTCCAAATAGGCAATCAGGTCGTAATTGTCTGATAACATCGTTTCGGAAAACTGGGTAGTCTCCTGCGGTCGGGAACCAATTGATCTAAAACCTTTGGATGAACTTACGATTACCTTAATTGAAGGCTGCCTCAAGTCCAGGATAAAATTGTCAACCTTTGCTTTTGAAAACAAGTATTCATAGGTACCGACATAGGATGGATGAACCTCATAATATTTTTTATCGCCATACGCAGCATAACTACCTGTATTGAAAGTGAAACCAATATTAAGGTACTCAGTACCGTTCGCTGATTTCAAAAACTGTCCCATTTTACCAGTTGCCCTAGTGATGTGGGAGTTGTCAGCAGAAACAATCAAATGCCCATTGGAACAATAATTAGAAAGTAACCATTGAATATTTTCAGCCATATATTCATCTCTGCTTTTTAAATGAAGTGAAAGTCCGAGATTTTGTTTAAGAATCAAAGCGCATCTCTTTACTTCCAAAATCAATTCTTTAGAGTATGTTGGAGTGGCATTTGCATTTAATCCATCTGCGTATTTCTGTAAGGATTCGGCAAGGTTATAAGCTTTTGCTAAATCCGGTTGTTCTCTTTTTAGTTCGGAAGTAATCGAATCTAATTTTAGCACCAATTCATTGTCGTGCTCGTTGGCAATTACTAGTAGCCTGTTAAGCGCGGCAGTTTTATCCTGCATATCGAATCCCCTGAATTGAACTTTGTTTTTTGCAGTTTGATTGTGGTGCTTAATCCACTCGATAATATCAATCATGTCCTGAGTTCTCCAACTTGGATAAACTAGATTACTCAGTATATTCTCAATAGTCCCAACTTCTTTTGTTGTCACATATTTATTAATGACATCAGCCTCAATCGAAGGGCTCTCAAGTGCAAACATTGAATACCCTTTCTCTTGCACTAGGTATTGGACTAGCCGGAGTTTTAGTTTGTAAATTGAAGAAGATCCGTGGGAGTTTTCTCCCAGAGCAATCACCTTAGGATTTCCTACTGCTTTATTTAAAGCTTTTAAATCGTCCAATCGAGAATTCGCATTGAGACCCTTAATCGGAATCAACGACCTATTTAGGGTATTAATTTCATCTTCAGTTGGACCTGGAAAATGAGCTCCTTTATCCCCTATCGCAGTTCCATTAATTTCTATCGAAACACCATCGAAGTTGATATTACCACTTCCAATAACTATCAAAGCAATTAGCAGTTTGTCAGAATTGTATTCCGCTGCAATTGATGTTTGATTTTCTAATTTGTTCCATTGATTCGTTACCGGATCTTGCAATGGCACCAATTTCGGCCTCCCCTGAGGGTCTTTAAATCCAAGCATTATTTGTAGAGAGTCAAATTGATTAGCTTTCACAAAGCCAGTAACTTTTATGGCTTTGCCCTTAATTATATTTGCCGGAAGCGCAAGGAAAACATAAGCCTCCCCATTTTTAAGTCGGATCGCCAAACTTTTTTTTCCTGAATATGGATTGCCGAGACTATCGACCCACCCGTGATATTGTCCTTCGCCCTCAATGACCCATTTTCTGGGCTGACCTTTATAAACATGATGTTCGAAATCAAGATTTAAAAACTCTTGGGCGGACAACTGAAGATTACTTATTGCAAAAAGAAATAGAATAATGAGGCTGTTTTTCATTTCTAATGGGTTTAAGCTTTATGTTACCGGTAATCAAGCAAAAGGTTACAATGCCTGTTTCGAGACCAACCAAAAAGAATAAAAGAGCAAAAAAGTTGGGTTTTTCCTCCACATTAGCCAAAAGCGAGACCCCGTTATAGGCGGGAATCAAGTATTTTGTTGTCATTACTCTACACAACAGAGCAATAGTGCCTTACTTCCACCTTTGGTCAAGTATCGAAAAACTTCCTAATGTGCCTCAGTTTCCTTAAGACAAGGAATTGACGTGTGCATTATTCATTTCCTTGAATGATCCTGCTGTTGGCACTATGTGGCATGAAAATTTCACTCATTGCGTAGGCACATTCTTGAACGATCATATTTTCATTCTTCTCTTGCATATCAAAACAAGTCTAGATCTGAGGACTTGGACAGATGTATCGAACGACAATACAACTATGCAGAATTAACCAGATGGAGTCCGTTGATGCCCTGGATTCTTCAGGCTGGAGCTGATAAAAATCATCTTTTGTTCCAGCGTATATCAGTAGCTAGAAATCACTTTTATAACAGATTGCATAAATTTTAAACAAAAACAACTATGAAAACAAAATCGCTTTTAATGTTCATGCTGATGATTTTCGCGTTTGCACAACTTAAATCGCAAGAGCTTCCTCCAAAACACAGAGGAATGCATCCTATTCTAAAATCTGACGGATCTGTCGTTGATGAATCAGGCAAACCCCTCGGATCAATTAAGAATGGAAAAGTATGCGATGTGACTGGAAATGTAATCGGGGTAATTTCAGGTCATGGAGATGTGACAACTTCTAGCGGCAAAAGCATTGGTCAAATTCAAAAAGATGGAAGCTTCAAATCCATGAAGGGCCACGTAGTAACAACTGATCCAGACGGTGTCGTAAAAGTTGCAGGAAAGGAAGTTGCGAAAGTTGAAGCTGGCTATAAAGACAAAGGCCACGGATGCGCACTTCATTGCTTTTTCAGCGCTGAAAACGAGGACGCGAAGACTATCGACAGTGATATCAAGAAGCAATAAAGCGTACAACCAGACGCTATCTTGGTAAAACGCATTCGGTTGATAGGCACCTATTGCACTCCGGAGTAATAATTCAATCCTAAAGTTTAATCATCAAAATCGTCATAATTGGCCGATTTTAGGCTATTTTCAAGGAATTTTATAACCGAATACCCGTACAGTATAAATCCCTAGTCCTATAAATCCGTTACTTTTGAGTAATTAATGAAAGCAGTCCGTTCCATATCAGCCATTATCCTCGCCATTATGGTGTTGGTTTCCTCAACCAGCTTTATGATCGGTATGCATATCTGCATGGGTGAGGTTCAGAATGTTGCTTTGTTCACTAAAGCTGATGGCTGTGAAAAGGAGAAAAGTCTTCATCCATGCCATCGGCACACAAAAGCACCTTGCTGTGAAGATGAAACGGTTATTCACAAAGGTGAAGACTTCAAAGCCTCAATGGCAAAAGTCGAACTCACCGCTCCGACATCTATTTACATTGACCAACCCTTAGTTCTTATCTCTGAAGTAATTCCTTCTGTGCCAGTCTCGCGCATTCAACATTACAACTACGATCCACCTTTGCGATCTTGGGACCTTACGGTCGAGCATCAAGTTTTCCTGATCTGATTTACATGTTATCGTTTTGAAGAGTGTTCTACTCTTCCTGTAATCGCTATGTCTTAGCGAATAACAATTCTCTTTTTACATTCTTCATTTTAAGTCATGATCGAAAGCTTAATTTCATTCTCACTTCAAAATAGATTTCTAGTGTTGTTTGTTGCTATCGGGCTATTTCTCTGTGGAGTCTATTCTGTGAGATCCATGATTCTTTCATTCTCCTGCAATACCTTAAGCTTTCTTTCTGCAACCAGCCATTGTTATTAATTGAGCTTTAAACCTAATGACTACACAATTACTCATTCGCAAAACGCATCGATACCTAGGAGTTTTTATTGGAATACAGCTTCTCGCATGGACGATTAGCGGGCTGTATTTCAGCTGGAATAACATCGACAACGTTCATGGCGACCACATGCGAAAGAGTCCTCATTTTTTGGATGCCAAAATTGAAGTGGTGTCACCGTCTCAGGCTATCAAACAACTTGAAGCATCAATCAAATTGGATTCTATACATTCGATACATTTGATCAATATCACCAATAAACCTGTATACCAAATTGCATATTTCTCTGGACATGCTGGCGGAGGTGCACATCCTCATGCGCATTATGCATTAGCTGATGCAACAACCGGTCAAATGAGAAAGCCCCTGACAAAAGAAGAAGCAATCTTGGTCGCAACAGACAATGTTGTTAGTGGTGCCATAGTGAGCGATGTAAAACTATTAGAGCGTACGGACCGTCATGATGAATTCCTGGAACGGCCATTGCCAGCATACGCAATAACTTTTAATAACCCTGATTGCACTGTCTACATAAGCACTGAACTTGGAACTTTTCAAACAATTCGTCACAACCAATGGCGCGTGTTCGACTTTCTTTACACGTTCCACACGATGGACTATCAAGGCATCGATAATTTTAACAACTGGTTCCTGAAAATATTTTCTGCACTAGGTATCATTACGGTCCTTTCAGGATTTACGCTGTTTTATGTTTCATCAAGAACGATAAGGAAAATAACCCAATAACTATGAAGCTGAATCTATTCATTCTCGCATCGATATTTACCATATTAGGAAGCGCTTGCAATTTCAAGAAGGAATCGACAGGACACAATCATGGCACCTCACCATCGGCAACTGAAGCTGTCGCAGATACGGTCAAGAAAAGTATTTCAAAGGAAGAGCACGCACAAATTGGTGGAACACATTTTACAATAAAATATCATGCTCCAGCAGTGCGCGGAAGAACGATCTGGGGTGGCCTTGTTCCATATGATGAAGTCTGGGTAACTGGCGCACACTCCGCGACTTCATTGGAAATTGATAAAGACATTACAATCAATGGAACAAAGGTTCCTTCCGGAAAGTATGCATTGTTCACAATTCCAGGAAAGGAACAATGGACGATCATCATCAACAAGAATTGGGATCAACACCTTTCCGATGATTACGACACAAAAGAAGACGTTACGAGGCTTCAGGTTAAACCACAAACTCTTCCGAATGTGCAGGAACGGCTTAAATACACCATCTCACAAAGTGGCGATTCGAAAGCAACTATTGATATCAGCTGGGAAAAAGTGAAAGTGACTTTACCTGTAGACGTTTACTAATTCACCATGGCACAAGAACATCGTCAACAATATACTTGTCCAATGCATCCCGAGGTATTCAAAGATGCACCTGGCCAATGTCCTAAGTGTGGAATGAATCTGGTCCCGGTAAAAAAGGAACCCCCGAATACTAAGCATGAGCATGGTTCTCATAATCATTCAGTGGCCAGTAAACAGGACGACGATATGGCGGCACATGATCATAAATCAGCTGATGGTCACGCGCGTCATGCGGGAATGATTGATGATTTCAAAAAGAGATTTTATGTAGTATTAATTCTTACTATACCCATCATGGCTCTTTCTCCAATGATTCAACATTGGCTGAAAGTCGACTGGATGTTCCCGGGTTCAAACTATGTTCTGTTGATTTTATCTTCCGTAGCTTTCTTCTATGGTGGCTGGCCATTTCTTCAAGGGCTCGTAACGGAAATAAAGGCAAAGGCGCTTGGCATGATGACATTGGTAGCAGTGGCTATCACTGTTGCGTATGTCTACAGCGTAGCGATTGTACTTGGCCTGCCGGGTATGGACTTCTTCTGGGAACTCGCAACACTTATTTTAATCATGCTTCTCGGCCACTGGATCGAGATGAAATCAATTATGAGTGCATCCCGGGAACTTGAGTTATTGGTCCAACTCATGCCGTCCGAAGCTCATCTCGTTCAGGGAGATCATGTAATGGATGTAAAAACAGACGCACTGAAAGCGAATGATGTTATTCTAGTCAAACCAGGCGAAAAGATCGCGGCTGATGGTGTTGTAATCGAAGGCAAAAGTTATCTCAATGAATCGATGCTTACCGGTGAGTCCAAACCTTCCGAAAAAGACAAAGGAGACAAAGTCATTGCTGGATCAATTAACGGTGAAGGCTCGTTAAGAATACAGGTATCACATAGCAGTAATGACTCTTATCTATCACAAGTCATCAAACTCGTTCAGGATGCTCAAGATGCAAAATCAAAAACTCAACTCCTTGCTGATCAGGCAGCGAAGTGGCTGACGATTATTGCACTACTGTCAGGTACTGTTACGTTCATTGTTTGGCTAATGATCGGCCAAGATTTAGCATTTGCCATGGAGCGAATGGTAACCGTAATTGTTATCTGCTGCCCTCATGCATTAGGCCTCGCTGTGCCTTTGGTCGTAGCGAAATCAACAGCCATCTCAGCTCAAAGTGGGTTGCTTATCAAAGATCGAACTGCCTTTGAAAACTCGCGGAAGATCTCAATGCTAGTATTTGATAAGACCGGAACCCTCACAAAAGGTGAATTCAATGTTGTGCGGTTTGAAAGTCTCGATGGCTCATCAACCAAGGAACAAATTCTTCAACTCGCGGCAGCTCTTGAACAAAATTCTGAACATCCAATTGCTACAGGCATAACAAAGAAAGCAAAAGAACTGAACCTCGGCCTTCCTCTAATTGCTGACTTCAAGGCGATTACCGGAAAAGGCATTGAGGCGAAGATCGACAACAGCAGCATAAGAGTGGTGAGCCCTGGCTACTTAAAAGAAAACAATATTAAAGTTGACGGGAAAGAGAGTTCTGAGGCTGAGACCGTAGTGTTCGTTCTTCTCAACAATAAAGTGGTAGGCTATATAGCCCTCGCAGACGAAATAAGACCCGAATCATCTGAAGCAATAAAAATACTTCACGGGCAAAATATCAAAACCCTTCTACTTACAGGTGACAACAAGGAAGTGGCCAGGGTTGTGTCGGAATCATTAGGCATGGATGGATTCATTGCGGAAGTTCTCCCGCACCAAAAGTTGGAAAAGATCAAAGAACTTCAGCAAAAGGGACATTTTGTGGCGATGACTGGCGATGGAGTTAATGACGCCCCTGCCCTTGCTCAAGCGGATATTGGAATTGCAGTGGGATCAGGTTCCGACATTGCCGCAGAAACAGCAGACATTGTTCTTGTTAACAGCAATCCAAAAGATGTTGCCAATCTGATCTTGTTTGGCAAAGCAACATACAGGAAGATGATTCAAAACCTGGCTTGGGCCACAGGTTACAACGTCATAGCTTTGCCATTGGCCGCGGGCGTTCTTTATAGTTCAGGTGTCATTTTAAGCCCCGCCATTGGAGCAGTGTTGATGAGTGTCAGTACGGTTGTTGTTGCAATAAATGCAGCGCTTCTAAAAGTAAAATGAAGCTACCGACAAACTCAATTTGGTATTGACTGCCTGCTTTGGAGTCAACTACAACAATACGTACTAACTTTAAATCGCCCCTCCCGCTGAATGGCCAAGAATGGCGGTACCAGAAACATACCTCCATAACCTAATGTCGAATTACTTCCTCACGGCAGCAACCAGTGAAATTTTGTATCTTTAGCATCCTTTTAGCGGATAGTATTTAGATATGAAACCGAAGTACATTTTTATACTCCTAACAATTACATACTCGTTTACGAATGCACAAACAAAGTTAGCTAACGGAGAGCAACCAAGGATCACGGTAGACGCCAAAGGAATAATAAGACTAGTCTATGGAGAAAAAGACAACATCTTCCTTAGCACATCATCGGACAATGGTAAAACGTTCAGCACGCCCCAACTAGTTGCGCAGGTAAGCGAAATGCATTTAGGAATGACAAGAGGCCCGCAACTTGCAACTTCAGCTGATTATTCAATAGTAACAGCAATGGATAAGAAGGGTAATATCCACGCATTCAAACAAAACCACAAGTCGGGCAAATGGGCAAAAATCGGAAACGTTAACGACTTTGATGGGTCCGCACCTGAAGGATTGATGAGTATTGCTGCAGATGAGAACAACAATTTTTACGCCGTATGGCTCGACCTACGGCAAGACAGACAAAACAATATTTGCTTCGCGTCACTCAAAGACTCAAAATGGACCACGAATACCTTCGCTTACAAGTCAGCAGAAAGTCACGTCTGCGAATGTTGTAAACCATCCATCGCTGCCGACGGAAAAACGATTACAATAATGTTTCGAAACTGGCTCATGGGTTCACGCGATTTATATCTGATTACGTCCTCGAACAATGGAGCAACATTCTCTAAGGCACAAAAGCTTGGCAACGGCACATGGCCATTGAAAGGGTGTCCGATGGACGGAGGCGGTCTTTTTATAGATTCTCACAATCAAATCCATACTGCGTGGCAACGTGATGGAAGTGTTTTCTATTCCTTGCCCGGAAAGCCTGAGCAAAAAGTCGGAGAAGGCAGACATGTTGGTCTGAGTGGTTCTATTATCACATGGGAATCCGGAAGCGACCTCATATCAAAAAAGCCTGATCATGCGCAAGAGAAAATTGGCGACGGAACCTCATTAGAAATTCAGGAGTTGAAAGACAAGTCTATCCTAGCCGTTTGGGAAAAGGATGATCAAATTGTTTTCAAAAAAATATAATCGTTTCTATTCTTTACGAAGCCTATCTCGCCTCCTTTCTGTCTCTAAACCGATAGGCTTTTATTGCGCACTCTTCTTTCCGAAGAGAAGAAATGGCTTAAAGCAGCCCCTCATCCGCGAATGAGAAATAACTTTCGCTGGTAAGGATGATATGATCTAACACCGTTATCTCTAATATCTTACCTCCGGCGGATAACTTCTTAGTAAGCTCAATATCCGCTTGGCTCGCAGTTAGATTCCCTGAAGGATGATTGTGTGCCAATATGATTCCACAGGCAGCGGCCTTGAGAGCACACGCAAATATTACCTTAGGATCTGCAACAGTTCCAACAATTCCGCCATGTGATACGTCGAGTACTCCAAGTACTTTGTTAGCTCGGTTTGTCAAGAGAATTTTGAATTCTTCGACAAATTCCAGTTGATCCGAATTCCAAATTGTCCTAAGGACTTTTTCAGCATCCTTTGAACATTCGATCTTCGGACGTAATGAAGGTTTCACTTTGGATTTGTAGGAGAGCTGGATCTCTGCTACTTCGAACAATGTTTTTTCATTTGTGCTTTCCATAATCAGAGGAATTAAATTATAGTGCACCTGAAATGAAGGGTAGCAGGCTTGTCAAAAGGAAACGGAATAAATTTGAAAGGAACACCCGGCCGAAGGCCCTTTGAATTTTATGCCGTAGTCTTTTGACAAGACTCAGCATTTGCCACCCGGAGTTAGGTTGGCGCCAAAATTTAATTGATTATGAGGAAGGGTTGAAATGAAAAACCGAGTATAGTGAATAATCAAAATGTGAAAAACTGAGGCCTAACTAGGTTAGTCAAAATGCTTTAGTAAGTTCTAAAAAGAATTAACTTCAAGTGGTGGGATAAGAGCTTAGTCTCAAAGACGCCTGAGACGACAAATGCCACGAACAATGACGGTATTGTATATAGATGACGACCCGGACGATCGGAAAATCTTCCAGGACGCCTTGGCGGTAGTCGATTTGTCGTATAGGTATATTGAGGCGCATGATGGTAAATCGGCGCTAGAAGCCTTAGATTCTATCATTCCAGACTGCATATTTCTTGATGTGAATATGGCGAAAATGAGTGGGCGGGAAGTACTCTTGCACATTCGATCGTTAAATAACCTGCGTCACGTTCCGGTGGTGATGTTCTCTACCTGGATGAGCCGTGATGATATCGTTGAATTCAAAAGCAATGGAGCCACTCACGGTATAGAAAAACCCTGGTCTTTTGACGAACTATGTTCAATATTACGATCAGTAATTCACGACCTGACTACGTCGAGTGAATAAGGAATTTTGAGCCGGAAAGCCCCAGCCATGATCAACGATAGTATCAAAAGAAGCCACTTGCAATGAAGACTTCTGCATCCAACGAAGTAAAACAATATGCCCAAATGATACTAACGCATACGGACTTTGACCCTAAATGATCATACTGACCCTTCGCCTTTTCTAAAATAAATAGTGAAAGTGGTTCCAATATCAACTTCGCTGGTTACTTCTATAAATCCGTCAAGAGACTCAACCTGGAGCTTAACCAAATACAAGCCCAGGCCTTTACCCTCGTGATTTTCGTGAAAGCGTTTATACATCTTGAACAGATCTTTTCCGTATAAGGCCATATCAATGCCTAGCCCGTTATCTGCTACCTGAAGTACCCAATAATCTGGGTCTTCGCTTGTACGAATGGATACATGCAAGTCACGGTCATGCGACCTGTATTTAATTGCATTGCTTACAAGATTATAAAAAATGCTGTTTAGCAGCGGTTTGAACGACTTAATACTAAGTGCAGATGAGAAATTAACGTCCAAATGTTTTGAGTCGAAATCTTTGGTTAAATTCAAAAGCTTTTTCACATCATGCCATTCCTCATCAAAGGATAACCACTTTAAGTTCTGATGAACGATGCTCTGCGTATCTACAATAGCAACAAGGTCTTTGATCACGTTGTCAAGATCATGCGCTGATGTCCGGATATGATCTATTACGTTCATTGCTTCATGATCTTCAACTATGTTCTGGTTGAAAGTCGCGATGTTAGCAAGTCCCAGCAGCCGTGCAATGGGTCCGCGCAAATTGTGACTGATCGTATATGAAAACTGGCTAAGGTCACTGTTTCTTTTAACCAATTCCTGGTTCGTGCGATAAAGCTCAGAACTAGCTTCTTTGATTTTCGACTCGAGGTCGGAGTTTTGTTGTGCTATCAGCTTATTCGCCTCAACAAGTTTTTCCTGGCTGGCCAGAAGTTCTTCACTTTGGCTTACAATCTCTTCATTCTGAGTTTCGATATTTTTCAGAGCTTCCGACAGATCTACGTTCTTTTTAATCAAATCGTTCTCGAATAGCTGAGTGGCCGCCTCATATTTTTCAATAAAAAACTTGAGCGTGAAGCAACCGGCCGTGATGCCAACAAAACTTATAACAGCTACATAATTAATGTAGAAGTACGATTTACTACTGAAACCTCGTTGATAGTAACCGACGTTCAACAGTTCATGAATCGGGTCGAACAAAATCAAACCAATCAGAATAAAGATAAGTGATCCGTAAAGTAAATTATACTCCTTCAAATCGAACACGAGACAAGGAACAATAGTCAATAATATCAGAATAAACCTTGCATCATAATAAAGGATATCCGTAAAAAAAGGGTCATTGATCTTGGCGATAAGCGCCGCATACATCGTAACAACGACCGGGATACCTGAAAGAAGCATTCGTCCAAGATTAAAAAACCCCTTGTTGTTTATCACAACAATTGCCAAAAAGAAAAGACCAAGACCAGCAATGATAGGCGTTGTTACACTGACACCGAAATTCAAGATCAAAATTGCAAGCAGGATGAAAGTCAGTGAGCTTAATATAATAGCAAGTCGATTAGCTATTGCTATATTTCGTTGACTGGACTCACTGATCTGAGAGTTCAAAGGCCGCTAATTAAGGGATTAATGATAGAAACACGGGGAAACATACGGGCGACAGAGCATTTCCAGCTGTTGGCAAATCACTTGAACTAGCAGCACAATTATCGGAATTTGGTTTACTCTCCCCTCTTCCTTTAAAAAACAACCTGCCATTTCACTTGCTTTAGAATTTATGGTTAAAATAGTCAAAAAACGCAACCTCGCCATCACTACTAAGAAACTTACTCACGGAACCATAGGTCTTTTTCCTAATCACCCCGACAATCCTGCGATGTGATACGTCGACTACCTAGTACTTTGTTTGCCCACCTTGTTAAGAGGATTTTGAATTCTTCGACAAATTATAATTGATCTGAATTCCAGATTTGTCGAAGGACTTTTTCAGCATCCTTTGAGCATTCAATCTTGGGACGTAGTGAAGGTTTAATCTTTAGACTTATGCGACAGCTGGATCTCTGCTACTTCGAATGAGGTTTTTTCATTTGTGCTTTCCATAATCATAAGAATTAAATTCTGGCGCACCTCAAACGAAGGGTGGCAGGCTTGTCAAAAAGAAACGGAATAAATTTGAAAAAGAACACAAGGCCGAAGCCACATTGAATTTTATGCCGTAGTCTTTTGACAAGACTCGGCCTTTTGCCACCCGGGTTAGCGCCAAAATTTTATTTGATTATTTGGAAGCCGTTGAACAGTAACATAGGCGAGGGGGAAGGAACTTTGTCAAAATGGATTATTAAATTCGAGCGTAAGCAGTAAGCCATCAATCATCATTTGATAATTTCAGTCTAGTGCTGTGAACATCTTATTTTCCGACTTAACTAGCGAATGATGACTGATATGGTTACGCGCACCATTAATACGATTGCCAGAAAAACTAGATATGGCTGTTCGCCCGATTACCACCGCCAAACAGTTACCGAATAAAGCCCGATTATCACAACTGAAAATGGCCACGCCCCAGATATCGGCGTAGCCACAATTTGTGTAAACGCGTCCATTATGAGAACAAGTTTCTACACTAAAGAATGAAATTCTACAAGATTATCTTAAAAGATAACAGATATTTTACCTAATTTCAATTAAACTAAACCGTGGGTTCCTCAACTACCAGACAGAAAAATTCGTGGAACGAAAGACCATGAATAGCAAGAATCTTGAACAATGACTTCAGCGTAATATTGGCTTTGCCCTTTTCCATTCGCCAATATTGGATCATAGGCAGATCGAACTGTTGAGCAAATTCCCTGATCGTCGGATATCCCTTCTGTTCCCTCAGCTGCCCCAGGGTTACCCCTACCGTTATTAATTTATTCCTAAAAGCTTTATTTGATTTCATAATTATTCCTCTTTCCCTTGGGAAAAGAAAATTGCATGCCGAAATATCACTGGCATGATTTTTCCAAGTCCCTCGATAGTTATCATATAAGATAAACCAGACAAGCCAACTTATGTTCTACTACTGTACTCAAGGGACAAGATGCCGGAGGGATGATAAACTCTAGATAAATGGCCATAAAGACGTGTTTGCTTATTACAGATGATCCCGATGACCACGTGGCCATCTCGGAGGCAATTTCGGAGATAGATAAAGATATGATCGTTCTATTGGTTTTAGAAAGCGAGAAGGCACTTGAACTATTGAAGGGCAATGCACATATCCCTCATTACATTTTTCTGGATCTTTCTACGCATGGCTTACAGGCAAACAATTTTCTTAATACCATAGAATACCCACTATTGTTTACGGCGAATCTACAAGCTTTGACAAAATTGAAAAAAAGGACGGACTGGTCTTTTTCAAAAAGGAATACGCATACTCTGAGTTACAATACTTTCTAAAAACATTGCTCAAAAAAAACATGGGTTAGAATACAAAAGGTGGTGATTGAAAAGAGTCCAATAAAGTCCAAATATTATGAAAGTATATTATCAATCATTTTTGGAACCAGTGATTAAAGAGACTACAAGAACACACTGCATGATGCCAGAACCATCTACCACAAGCAAAAATAGTGAAATCACCGTCCTTGAGCTACGACGCTTATTGCACCAACTGAAAGATCTGAGGCCCGACATCAATATACGTATGCGCCTGATGGGCGAACTATGGCAAGTCCGGCATTCTCGCATCGCAAGCATCATGGAAACAGGTGTGATTCTCAACGACCAAACAAGTGGCAGACTTATTTTGATTCAGGATTTAAAAAGAATAATGCAGCTAGAGCTCGATCTTCAATTCCAACAATATCAACCAAATTTCCACTATTCTATCGTGCTTGATTAAAAGACCTAATTATGCTGACAATATGAAATATCATACGCTCGCACATGCAAACATCTATTGAGAACGTCTTGATTGCTGAAGATGATCAGGATGATTTTGATTTGTTCAAGGACGCCATTACTGAATCAGGTTATTCAGTATCGATAGAACACGCCGAAAATGGTGAGATATTACTGAAAGTCCTAAACTTGAATGTACCAGATATTCTTTTTCTTGATATTCACATGCCGTGTAAAGATGGCAAGCAATGCCTAAAAGAGATTAGAGAAAATCCAAGATATGATGCGATGCCCGTTATTATGTATACTTCATCCGAGTCCAGGAATGATGTCGAATACTGCTATAGACAACGTGCGAACAGGTATGCCATAAAACCAACGTCTTTTAAGGAGCTCAAGAAGGTCATCCAAAAAATATTTTCAATTGACTGGGCGAAGGCGTCATACTTTCCGCCTCTTTCAACATTTGTTGTGAATATAAGCGCGGAGGGCAAGATTTGAACTTGCTTGCCATCATACGCTCTAACAAAACAAATGATAAACCGCTTGCTTTTGATCACAGAGAAAAATCATTAGTTGGGACAGGGCTACAAGCGCCCCATCTGCGAATGAAAAATTACTTTCACTGGGAATGATGATCTGATCAGAATTCCAAATTTGCCCAAGGACTTTTTCTGCACCTTTAGAACATTCGATCCTCGGACGCAATGAGGGTTTCACATTGGATTTGTAGGAGAGATTGATCTCCGCGACTTCAAATACTGATTTTTCATTTATGCTTTCCATAATCATAAGAATTAAATTATGGTTCACCTCAAACGAAGGGTGGCAGGATTGTCAAAAGGAAACGGAATAAATTTGAACGGAATACAAGGCCGCAGGCTCATTGATTTTTATGCCGTAGTCTTTTGACAAGACTATGCATTTGCCACCTGGAGTAGGTTAACGCCAAAATTTAATTGGTTATGAGAAAGCCATTGAAAAAGAAATTTGGAGGATGATCAGGCAAGGTCTACCTGTCAGAGATCGATAGGGATTAAAAGATACTTTAGTATGTCTCCAAAAAGGACTATCTTCATCCTAGTTCGGATACACATCATACCGATGACAATATTGTACATAGATGACGATCCGGACGACCGGGAAACCTTTAAGGAAGCCCTCTGGGCTCTGGATTTGTCCTATAAGTACATTGAAGCAACAGGTGGTAAATCTGCATTGCAAATCTTAAATTCTGTCGTTCCTGGTTGTATTTTTCTTGATGTGAACATGCCCGAAATGAACGGGCGAGAAGTGCTTCTTAAAATCCGGTCTCTTAAGAAACTACATCATGTTCCGGTGGTGATGTTCTCTACCCAGATGACGCGAGACGACATCGTCGAATTCAAAAGCAAAGGAGCCGCTCACGGCATAGCAAAGCCAGTTAGATTTAATGACCTTTGCGCAACACTGAGATCAGTAATTCAAGAGCTCGCTGTCAAACCATAGTGTAGAGCAGAAAAACAAGATATGTTAGAGAAGTAAAGGAGCTTGTCGGGAAGGATTCATCAGACGGTCAAAGATGACCCCGGCCCCCAGGGACCCGATCCCTGCAACAATGATAGCTTTTTCAATTTACTTCGACAAGAGTCCACTTTTGATTTTCAGAGCCGTCAAAACCCTCTTGGCGGATGAGATTTGACCTAGTATGTTCCTCCGGTAGAAATTCTCCATCAATTACAAATCCGCTACTCAAACATGAAATATAAAATGTATCAGTTTCTCCTGTTTTAACTAGAAAAAATTGTTGGTTGATACCACCGGTTAGTTTATGAAATATCAGGTTAACTCCTTTGACTTTTTAATTAGACGGTACGTCAAGTGTAATCTCTGCATTAATTTGTATCATAAATAACGAGCGGTTTAAATCAATCTTTACAAAATTCCATTTCTGTCTCACGGTTGCTTGCGATATCACCGAAAGTGGTTTACTGACTATTGTGTTCACCACTATAGAACCAAAACCAAAGGTTGAAATGGATAATACTTGATGGGTAGCACTATTAATTATAAGGTATTTTCTATTTTCAATGGGTACTGGCTGAGAATGAGTCGGCGATGTACAAAGCACGTCGATCAGCACCGAAAGAAGAACGCACACTATTGTTTTCATGGCCTTATTTTTACCTAATACAAGGTATATTCTAAATAACCGTCCAGTTAGCACGAATCGTTCAACTTATAGCTCAGTTTTAGCACCTACCTTTGTTGATAAATCGGACAAACCTTGAAGCCATACTAGCAATGAGGGTTTTGTTCGCCTGCGGTTTTCTTCACAATCGTCCACGGCTGTCAATCTTCGCTTTTTTAAGTGTGTTCGCATGATGGATTAAGTTTTGTGATCAAGATGCGCCATTAATTTGGGTCTAATGTAGGTCCTCATCAGCGAATGAAAAATAACTTTCACTGGTTATGATGATATGATCAAGGACCGTTATTTCCAAAATTCTTCCACCAGCGCATAACTTCTTAGTAAGCTCATATCCGCTTGACTAGCGGTGAGATTCCCGGAAGGATGAGGGTGCGCCAATATAATTCCACAAGCAGCTGCCTTACAGCAAAGTCTTGCCACGGGATTTTCGGAACTACTCCAATCTTACAGTCAAGCAGACATTTGCTAACGGTGCTATTAAGCTTGTAATTCAATTTTGGGCTTGCCTTCGGTCTTTCTCTGAAAAACTTCTCGTCGTTAATTCTGTTTTATTACAAATCCTTTTATAACCTCGTGCGGTTTGTTTTTTTCCTTACTGGCACGGAGGACGAAATACAGTGCGGCCTGTTGAAATTCCAGTTTATTTAAACGAATAGAGTTATTGTTCATATCCGTAATTATATAACCACGCAGCGGATTTTCGTTTTCAAACAGCTCGATTTTACTAAACTCAATGATGGAAGCATTTGTCGCTGCGGAGTCAAGAAATTCCCGTACAGGACCACCTTCATTTCTTTTTGTTTTCTCATTCCACGACCCGCCGAAACCCAGAAAATGAAATTGATCCATAATAAGGGGAGCAAAGTCGCCATGTTTTGTGTTAAGCAGACTATTGATAATAATTTCTTTCTGCTCGTTGGGAGGTAAAATGCTTATTTCTGTAAACGATCGCCAATTTTTATCAGCGGATGCTTTTTCTGCAAATTTTAATAACAGCGTTTTTATACTGCCTTTAATAAAACTGCCATCCGGTTCTTTAAGGACGTATGAAGAATCCTTATAGGGTTTACCTGGAATGTCAACTCCAAACACCGGCAGCCAATGAAATAAATGCGCAATGAATTTTATAAATTTCTTGAAATCCTCCGGTTTCGCGAAATCATTTTTCCACGCACTGAATTGCGCATCCTTAATGGCGAAAATCCCATTTTTTTTGACGATCTCATTAAACTGAATATTGGATATCTTTTGTCTGTATTCGTCTTGTGCGGCGGCTAAAGGTATAATCAAAGGAAGATTCGTGACTTCCCCAAGAGCAATAAAAAATAAAAGCAGGCTCCTGTTGTGTTTTATAAACTCCCAGATCTCTTTGGATTTAATGCCACCACTGACGATAGATTGGGAAGGACCCAAAATATGGAGTTCAGTATCGATGTGTACTCCTACAGCATTAAAGTATTTTGTAAAGAAAGGATCCTTGTATACATTTTGCAAAACAGGCAACAATCCACCTTCAAATCCCGCAAATCCCCGTCCCCAACTAAATATCGCGCTGTCCCAAATATTGATGGCAGCATTTGATCCTTCCAGCCGAAGTTCATCCCACACCAATTCAGATATTTCGGGATTCTGGCTAAATACCGGTTTCAAATCTTTGGAAGGGAAACCTCCATACATCTGATTTGGACCTTCAAATAATACTTTCCTTAATTCATCGGAAGGAATAATTTTTTGAGCTGCAGCCAATAACTTATTTCGGTTCCATTGAACCACTACGATTTGCGGAAAACTCGTCCAACTATTTGCGGGCTGTATTTTCCCGTCTTCAAAGTCAATAATAATTCCGGTGATTTTCACACAATTAGACTGCGCACCAACACCTGGAAAACTTTTTCCTTTAACATGAATTAATTTAATCAGTGGTAGTGTTAAAAAAGACAGGAGTCTTATTATGTCCTCCTGGGGCATTCCATTGAGTTCATACGCAGCTAGTCCCCACACGTTATTTGTAAGCGCGCTCTGACTATTCGTAGCTATTTTCTCAACATAGAATTTAAATCTGGCTTCATGGGAATAACTAGATATACCTAAATCACTCTTGAGCTTTTCAACATCTTCCACCGAAATTAAATGGCTTGCCTGAATCGCATTCTTAGCCTGTTCAACATCCTTAGATTCGATTGGAGTTTTAATATCCTGAGGTCCCGTTGGGCCTTGTGTGGAATAACGGTTAATAACAGGCGGCGTATTTGGAGCAATTGCATTGCTGGAAGGCCCTTTGATCTCAGGTTTCGAAGGATGTGCAATACCATTACTCATGATGCTTCACTAAGGATTGCCATTCAAATAACCTCCAAATGGAATGTTTTTTCGTTTAATCGTGTCTTTTACTTTTTCAAAATCCAGGAGCAAATACATTTTGGGTTGCATTTCAAAAAAATAAGTTTGAATGCTGGTCAATTCATGCTGCACTCCAACCTGATTTCCAATGTAATAACTCTCAAGCAGATATTGCTGAGTATCCGGTTCAATGATGAAGGGATTATATTGACCGATAAAGACCGGGTTTTCCAGTTTATCAAATTTAGAAATAGGACTTAGATTGATGGAGTTCAGTTTATTGTTGACGTCCTTATCCACAAACCATTTATTCTCGAAATCTAAAAAAGTGTTTTTTGCTCCTATTGGATAGAATCGGAACGTGATCGTTTGACAAAACGAAGATAGCCAGATCTCATTTTGTAAAAGATGGTTAGTGGAATAATAACTGACAGTGGTATTAACCAGTGGGGTTTCAGGCGTTCGTATTCCTTGCGTCGAAAAAAAATAATAGGAATAGTAATACGTGTTCGCTCCCGGGATCTTAATTGTCAATGTCTTATCCATTCCTATTTCTGTCTTCCGGTCTTTGGATCATATTCAACTTCGACGGCCACGACCTGATCGGTAGGCAAAATTTCAGTCCATTGAGCGATTGTCGGAAAAAAGGGATCATTTTCAGCAACCTTATTTCTAAAACCACCAACCAATGGGTAAAAACCATGCTCATAGACACGGTCGATAGGCGTTGCAGTCACGACATTATCAGCATCTATCAATTGCGGATCGGCAGGATCCTGCTTTGGATATTTACCGGATTCAAGCCCTTCCTGATATTTTTTGTTCACCTTCTTACACAAGTCTTTCAAAACATCTAACATCGGCATTCCATTCAAAGGTTCTCCATCGATTGACTTTTCATTTTCATTATCAGTGTGGTAGACGAATTCATTGCTGATCCCATTTGTGCCTTCTACCTTTTGCAGCCAATTCAAAGAACCCTCCTCTTTTCCAGGCCTGATCGGAATTACAGCTTTTACCCAAGGTGCATTTAAAAATGCATTGCGTAAATTATCTCCATCTAATTGCAATAACCAGCCAAGTGAACTTCCTAATTTGGCGCGATCAGATTCTTCTGTGATATAATAATTATCCTCACGTTGGCCATTGACACCACCCCAGCCGACAACATTGTCCTGTAAAGGAATAGCCCGTTTGGCATCGTTATTCGGATTCAAAAGTATGTTTGCGAAATAAGGCACTGCACTGACTTTAGCAGCTGTCTCCACCGTGAGATGCAACTTATCTGCCACTGTAAAAGTTGCAGGCTTTTTATAAGGACTGGCTCCAAGATTTTGATGACTGCGATGGAGTCGGGGCCTCCACCATTCCGGGGAAACGAAGTAGAGCATTTTCTCTACATCAAAAATAGAATTGATGAGTTCTGCCACCACATGTCTTGTCGCATCGTCAGGTTGGCTGATCCCTTTCATAAGCAATTCCTGTATTAATTTCCGATACACTACTATTCGCTCTTCTTCACGGAGATCTTCACTTACGCGTGGATTTATCTTGCTGGCAAATTTTATCCTTTCTTTTGCTGCAGTGATATAATCCTGTTTAGCAGTTCTTTCTACTTTGGCATTATATTCCTTCAGATCATTTTTATATTGTTCGAGCGCCTTAGTATAGATCGCATTATACTGTGCGGGATCCGGAACCCATTTCTGTTTCACCATCACTTTCACTGCATCATTTCCATGAAAATGGACTGACTTCAGATAAATGGTGAATTTTCCATTTCCATCTACATTCAGATTTTTAAGTTGAGGAACGACCTCATCCAATGGGATGAGGGTAACATCTTCCAATAGATAGTTCGGCTTATCACAAGTGACTGTAAAATTGAAATCAGTGAAAATGTATAAGGTGTCTCCATTTGATTCTTTTCCATCCCAATAAAGCTCTTCCCTATCGTCATTGTCCTCGCTTCTCCCCTGGAAAGGAATCGACACCGGCTCTTCTTTGAAAACGGGTTCAGGAAGAACTGCTTCTACAGGTAGTTTTGGTTGGCCTTCCACATCAGTCACCTTAGCAATATGAACCAACTCGCCCAAGCCAATATTAGCACCCGGATCATCGACATAAGTTTGCCAGCATAGATAGGAACCAATATCCTGAACCTGCACACCGACTTGTCTCATTTTACGACGCAATTCATAGTTCATCAGGTCAGCAGAATTGTTCGTCAATACATATCGCTTACTGGACGTATCCGTCACTTCTGTAATTGTTTTAAAAGTGGATTTATAATTTTGCCTGATCTCATAAGAGAGCTTTTTAGTTTGTTCCCGCATGTGTTTATACGATTCCTCTCTTGCCTTTTGTTGAGTAGAATTAAGATCAAGACTTGCGGAAGCATTTGCCTCTCCTCCAATCCAGCCTTGGTGCGCGCTGGCATTTATTCCAAATTTTGTTTCATTTCGATTATCTGTTTTAACGGATTCGGCAATCTCATCCTTGTTGGTGGCAGCTTCCTCCGTTTTTTGCAAGCTTTCCTGAAATTGCTCCGTGATTTTTTCCGTAATTATTTTTCGGGTACTCACTTCAATCAATTCAACAGAAGAGCCAGGGCTCAACCAAATGTGCCCAACCGGGCTGCCCAGGAATGTATCAAATTCAAAAAAATATTGCCTGTAGAGATGAACGATGCTTATTGGCGATAAGCCAACACTTTTCAGATGTTCCAGATTACGCGGATCGATATTTTCCAGGTTTAAAAAAGCATCTTTAGCATCAAGGGCATTGGCAAACAATTTCAATTCACTCAGGTCATTCACAAAATCCTTTTTCACATAGAACATTTCTTTTAAAACATTATACTTTTTATCTGCTTTAAGTTGAAGGAGCAGGCCACCCAATACCGATTCATATTGCAGTTGGGCCAACATGGAATTGAGCAATGTGTCTTTGGTAGCACCATGGCCCTCCGCTATTTGACCAAAATTGCGACAGAGGTCGCTGTACGCTCCCTGATAATGAGCTGTAACCACTTCACGCAAATCGCGGTTGATGCGTCCTTCGTGAATATAATGATCCCACAAACTTTCCTTGTATTCCTCAAAAGGCGGTAGATCTTTAGAAATGGTTTCCAATAAGACGCTGCTTTGAGTTTTCTTTTCACCTTCGACCAATGTACCCGGCCGGATGTCCGAAATGGTGAGTTGACAATTGGCTTCATCCGCCATATCCAAGGTGACATTACCTTTAAATTTACCCACCATAGAATCCAGCATTCGATTCCTGTCTTTCAAATATCCTTTCCTGAATCGCTCTTCAATTCGCTTAGACTTCCAGCCTAGCAGTGGCTGGTATATACCGAACATTTCGCTGGCGTATGGAAGTACGGCAATGTAATCCGTTAGATTAGTGAGGCGCTTATTCGTAGTCATAGGAGGTATTTTTTAGTTATTCAAATGCGTTAGTTGAATGCAAGGCAAAGGCGCAAAACATACAGTCAATATTCTACAGGGGTGTTGCCGATAACTTTGATAACCTTTTGTCAAAGTTCCTTTCCCATTGTAAATTTTGAAGCTAAATGCTCCACCGATAGTGTCGATACAAAATCCTAGAGTCAACCAGGTCGCCAAATTCTGCTCGTAGATATGAAATAGAACCTCAGAGTCAGTGTCTTTGATTATCTGGATCCTGCAAGGGAACTGCGTGAATAAATATAAGGAAATGTGAAGGAGAGTTTTTGATATGCGGGGGTGATTTTAACGAACTGTTTTCAGGGATTGATATATAGGCGCAGATGGCGTAACGTGGAATCAGCAATTTATTACGCCCGCGTGTTAATGCCTTAACCGTACTATGATTCTGAGCGGGTCGCTCCTTGTACTGAGTTCCTCCTGATTATTAAGTCTTTCGATATTCAACTCCCGGGCCCTCTTGTTTATTGAACAATTGGCCTGGTTGGCCGCAACGGGATGAGTAGCCAAGCCTAGTTCTGATCATGCAGTTGACAATCCTAAGGCAATCAAACATCAAAAACCTTGTAATCGAAATACATTGCATTAGTTTCAACCCTCGACATAAAACTATTCCATAATGTATCCGGAACATTATCCGGTTTTACTAAATCGGAATCGGTCTGAAATACTCTGCCCTGCGTTTTCTCTACCAAGGCTTCCTTTATTGACGGCCATGGATGACGCCAGGGTGGCTTTTGCTCCATCGCCCATACATTTACCGCGGTTATCATTGCAGTGA
>Ga0193738_1000426_pt1 | contig 22747 bp, 24 predicted proteins | sample L2a1metaG_FD_144927 | JGI IMG/M metagenome (GOLD analysis project Ga0193738, IMG submission 144927) | Soil microbial communities from a riparian zone of the East river system, Colorado, United States - L2a1 | ecosystem: Environmental > Terrestrial > Soil > Riparian zone | place: USA: East River...
TAACTTGCTGATTATAAATGGTCGGGATGACTGGATTCGAACCAGCGACCCCCTGACCCCCAGTCCGATCGCCCGCGTTTTTCACCCGAGTGCAATCGAATTCAAATCGTCCAAAAGCACGCATGAACATTGAGGATACGACGCGCGAACTCTTTTCATCCGTGTTCGCGACCTGCCAAGCAGCACCGCGATTTTGTTACCACTGCGTTACCACGGCATGGGCCGTCCGCGGGCGTGCGACGCCCTGTCCTTCCGAATCGGCGAAATCGGCGCAACTCCCGGCGTCCCTATCAATTTCTCTCAATAACAATGAGGGGTACAGCCCCTCGTTCCGCGCCTCCACTATTCTCCACGGCTTTGCGGCCGGCCAGGGATCCTTCAGCAGCCGGTTGCCCACCAGAGCAGCCGGGCTGAGATGCTTACAGCGCTACGTCGTCCCGAGCTCCTTATGCTCCGCGAGTTCCTGGATGGCCCTCGCCGCTGTGCGACGCATTGCCAAGTGCTCACAGAACGTGTGCCGGAGGATGTGAACTCCTGGTGTGACGTTTGCTGGTTGCGCCGCTCGGAAACTAGACCAGTCCGCCGCTCAGAAAGTAGACCACTCGAGGGGCGTTCATTCTACGTGTTTTGAGACAACGGCGGTACGATTGACGCCTCCCTGTTCTGCATGACAGCGTGAGCCGGCCTTGGCCGGCGAGCGCCCTCCGTCAAAGACGGCATGGTGTGTGGTACGAGCACGGACCTCACGATGGGGGCTCGTGGCCCCGACGTTTGCGCATGCGATAGCTCTTGCCCTTGGTGGTGATCACGGTGGCGTGATGCGCTAATCGATCGAGGAGGGCCGTGGTCAGCTTCTCGTCGCCGCCAAAGACGGTGACCCACTCGGCAAAGGCCAGATTGGTCGTGACGACCGTGGCGCGTCGCTCGTACCGATCGGTGATGAGATTGAAGAGCAGCTCGCCGCCGACACGGTCGAAGGGCACAAAGCCGAGCTCGTCGATGATCAGCACCTCGACACGGAGCAGCCGCTGCTGCAGACGCGTGAGCTCGCGGGCATCGCGCGCTTCGATCAACTGCCGCACGAGATCGGCGGCCCGGGTGAAGAGCACGCGGCGTTTCTGTTTCGTGGCTTCGACGCCGAGGGCCATCGCGAGGTGCGTCTTGCCGGTGCCAATCGGGCCCGCAAAGATCAAATTCTCGGGTGCCGTCACCCACGCGCCGCGGGCGAGCGTATGGACCTGCGTGGCGCTGACGCCCTCGGCGGTCGTGAAGTCGAAGGTGTCGAGCGTTTTCACCTCGGGGAAGCGCGCCTCACGGAGCCGCTGGCGGATGACGGACTCGTGGCGCGACGCCTGCTCGGCGCTGAGCACCTCGTGCAGGTAATCCTCATGCGGCCAGTGCGCATCGCGCGCTTGACGCGCGAGCGCTTCAAAGGTGCGTGCAATGCCGGGCAATTTCAGCGCCCGCGTTTGCACGACGACGAGATCACGGCCGACGGTGGCGGCGCTCATGCGGCACCGCCCAGGAGCCAGCCATCGTAGTCGGCCGCGCAGCCGCTCGCGACGGTGATGTCGCGGAGCCGGGCCGGGACCGCGTCGGGCGCGACACGCGCCGACGCCGAGGGCGCCGGCGTCAGCGCGAGCAACAGGGGCGTCCCGGTCGCGAGGGCGACGGTCTGGGCGGGGACGACCACCGCGGCACCCTGGAGATCCAGCTGTCCGAGGACCTTCGCGAAGAGGCGCGCGGCCTCCCGCGGCCCGTGCGCGCTGTGGAGCTGATCCCAGATCGCCGGAAACGGGTCGCCGAGATCGCGCAGCAGGTCGGGCAGCACCTGGCGGACCGCCTGCGGCTTGCGCGCGAGCTCCGCCAGGTAGTGCCGGTAGTCGACCGAACGCTGGCCGAAGCGTTTCCGCGGATGCGCAATCGGGGCCCCCTCGCGTCCGACGATCGTCACGGTGGTCGCGCCGATGCGCACCAGGAGATCGAGCCCCGCCCAGCGGCTCGGCACTGAGTAGTACGCGCCCTCGAGCCGGACGAGGGCGCGTGGCGTCACCGTCGCGAACGTGGTGGCCTCCGGCGCGAATGGCAGCGGAGCGAGGCGGAACTGCCGCTGCTCCTCGAGGAAGCGCGCGCCGATCGTCTGGCCCGCCGCATCGCGTTTCGTGTCGAGCCGCGCATCCATCTGCGCCAGCAGCGTGGCGTTGATGGCGGCGAGCGTCGGGCCGACCGGTATCGGCACAAGCGCCTGCTGCCGCACGGCTTTCCCGCGGGATTCCACGCCGCCTTTATCGTGGCCCTCGCCGGGTCGACAGAAACAGGCTTCCAGCAAATAGTGCGAGGCCAGTGCCGCAAACCGCGGCGTCAGCGTGCGCGCGCCGCCGACCAGGATCCGCACGACGGCGGCCCGCAGATTGTCGTACGCCACCCGGGCAGGCACGCCGTCAAAGTGGGCGAATGCACGGACGTGCCCGTCGAGAAAACTGATTTGATCCTGCCGCTCGTAGATCCACGCGAAGTCGCGGCCTGAGTACATCAGCCGCATCAGGAAGAGCCACGCCTTGCGGCGCGTGCCGTCGACGTCGACCAGCACCTCGAAGAAGTCGACCTCGGCGAGATCGCCCGGCCGATACGTCAGCGGCACGAAGACCTCGCGACGCTGCCGCTTCCACTCGGCGACCGCGTCCTTGACGAGGGTCACCCCGACGGCATGGCCCTCGGCCACCAACAGCTCGTGCAAGCGCGTGGCGGTCAGCCGCTGTTTGCCGCCCGTCCACCGGACCGACTCGGCGAGGAGCGTTTGAACCCGCTCGGCCACCGCATCCCACACCGGCCGGCGCCGCGCCGCGGCCTCCGATCGCCGAACAGGTGCCGCCTGCTCGAGGTATTTCCGCACCGTGACCCGCGCCAGCCCTAATTCACGCGCGACCGCCCGCTGCGACCGGCCCTCCACGAGCACTTTGTGTCGAACGACATGCACCTGATCCATCCTGAGCATCCTCTCTAGCGAACCCCGGATCCCCCGATCCGGCAAGCTCGCCGTCAAACCCTCAGGTGGTCTACTTTCCGAGCGGCGTTTGGTCTACTTTCTGAGCGGCGCGCCCATTTGCCGTGTGGCCGCGCGCGCATTACGAGCTGGATCATCTTCCGCGTCAGCGGACTGCCTGTGGCATCGCAGCGTACTTGACCTGCCCCTCATAAGTGTCTCGCACTCTTGAGCGAATTGCCGTAAAGTCGTATTTTTTATCTCCTTGGTTCGATCCGGGGAATACGCAGACGCTTTTCGGAGAATTTCGTTGGCCGCTTCAAGTCGACGACCTCGCGCTCCAGCGGCTTCAGTCTGTGCCGCTCATCGGTCGTCAGGTCCGGTCGGTGCCCGTCATCGCGCTCGGCCTGGCGCACCCACCGTCGTAACGGTTCCACGGTGCACCCGAGTTTCTCGGCGACCGATCGGATCGTCGCCCACTGCGACGGGTGCTCGTGGGCGTGGTCGAGCGCGACAACTCGCTCCCGCAACTCCGGAGAATACTTGCTGGGTCGTCCCATGGGCTCCATCCTCTCTCTGAATGAGGCCTCCGACAAACCCGGTACGATTCAGTCAAGTGGCGAAAATTGACTTGTGACTCCTGGGATGCCTTGCAAACAGAAGACGAGAATGTTATGTAAGTCCTCTCCTTCGCGCAGAGGTGCCGATGAGAGTCCTCGTCATCGACGACGATCCTGGTGTGTGCGAAAACCTCACTATCGGTCTGCGCACCTTTGGCGGTCATGAGGTCATCGCAGCGCAGAGTCTCGCTTCTGGCATCGCGCTCGCTCGCTCTCAGCGGTTTCACGCCGGATTTATCGATCTCCGTTTTCCAGAAGGGTCGGGAATCGATGCTCTCCGAACATTCGTAATTGTTCAGCCGCGCGCTTACGCCTTCCTGATGAGCGCCTATCAACAACCGGAGGAGGTCGTTGAGGCGTTGACACTAGGCGCAGTATTTGTACCGAAGTGGCTCGACGTCGAGCGATTGGCGCAAATTCTCTCCCACGCGCAGACTGTTAGGCCGCTCGAAGCAGAGGTCTACACCGACGCGGATTCTTGTGTCAGCGGTTGGAGGCCAGCGCAAAGAACCGCAGCGGAACACTGGGCGGAGTTGGTTATCCGCGGGGTGCAGTCACTCGACGATCCCCGTACACTTCAGATCTGGTGTCGAGCCGCCGGCGTTTCTCGAACGGTGTTAGAAGAACGCCACGCTCATGCGGGGATAAAGGCATACGACGGGAAGTGCCTGGTGCGCCTCCTGTGGGCAATCCGAACGGCGCAAGCCTGCGGGGCTCGTCCGATCGATATGCTCGAAGCCGACGCGCGAACGGCCGCCCATATCCTTGGACGGTTCGCGACAGCGAATACGATTTCGCTTCACGCCTCGCTTGAGTTGCAGTCCCTCGTAACCGATCCGGCGGCCGTGGCTGAGGTCGCTCGACGACTCAGTCGCGCCTTCGCGTAGCCTTGAATTGGATCGTCCGGGCAGGGGATGGCTATGCGGACGAATTTGCGGACGATCCTGAATTGAGCTGAACCTATGGATTAAGTAGGGTCCATGTGCAACGGCGCCGTCTTCCTTGCCAAGGCCACGGTAGCTAGAGTCGTGGAGACCTCACTGTGTTTGGACGGCCCAAGAAAGGAGAGTGTCATGGTAAGAACACGCGTTGGAGTCATCGCGCGGGTCCTCGCGATCGCCGCCTTGCTTGCTATCAACGCGGTCGTGGATGTACGGGCGGACGACGACTGCTACACCTGTCCGATCGGCAACAATTGCTTTCAGGTCGTGCAGGGGTCCGGCAGGACCGGTTGCGTACCGCTCGGTGCTGACAGTTGCCACCTCTTCGGCGACTCGTGTACCGTTAGCTAACTCAAGAACGTGACCACCAGAGAAGGGGGAGGGCTTAAGTGGCCTTTCGCCCTTCTTTGGGCACGCGGGGTCACGCCGCTTTCGCAGCGCCCGATGCACCCGGTGCGGGGCGCTTGGTCCAACGGAATGTTCGCGCTCAGGGTACTGTCTCCTGGCGACGATCGGAGGGCAACATCGTGAACGCATTGCTGCGGCGGTCATGTCTCTTCGTGATTGGTCTGGGATTGACTGTTACTGCGCACGCGCAGTTCTCGAACCTTAAGGGGGTCGATACGTCCAAGCCCGGGATCATGAACGATCTAGGCTTTCGGGGGATCGCCACCGCGGCGCCGGTCCCGACCTATCCAGCGACCTCACTTGCAAGAAAGATCACAGGCGTTGCCGTGGTGGCGATCCTCCTCGATCGAGACGGGCATCTGCAAAACGTCAATGTCCTCCAAGCGGCTGACGAGGCAATCGGCCAGTCTGTTCGTGATGCGTTGATGCAATGGAGGTTTCGACCGATTGGTGTTCCGATGAAAGGCAAGCTGTTCTTCTACTTCACGATCAAGAACGGCACCGGCAGCGTCGCCAGCCCGGAGCAGATAAAGCCGGCGATTGCCCACGATCAGAATTCCGCGACCAAGCAAAGCGAGGATGCTGTCAACCAGATTACGGACGCCCAGCTTGAAGTCATGCGCAAGACAGCCAAGCCGAACATTTTGGACATCCGAGATCGGGCCTCGTATCAGAAAGAGCATCGCAGCGGCGCGGTGAACATTCCCTTTGACGAAGTCTGGCCACGCGCGTCCATAGAACTGCCGGTCGCCCCCATTGTCGTCGACTGCTACCCGCAGCAATCCTCCTCGATGTGTAGAGCGGCTGCCCAAATACTGAGCTATTCGGGATTTGACAAGATCTCCGTGCTCGCCCGTTGACAGAAGTTCGCCGACGAGGGTGAGGTGCTCTATGCGATTGTCAGTGTCGTCACGCACGGTGCTAGACGTTGCCCTGGTCCTGCTGCTCGTCTTGACAGGGTGGCGCATGCTGGACGCACGGAATCGAGCGACCGTCGTCGGCAAGAACTCCGAGAGTACACCGTCAGTCAAGCGAGGTGATATCCTTCGTTTGCCCGGTGTCAACTGGTCGGCCAGTCGAACCGTAGTTCTTGTCGTGAGCACTACGTGCCCGGCATGTGACTCGAGCACTCCGTTTTACAAGAAACTGGCCGCACTCGTCACCCCTGACTTGGATGTTGTCACAGTCGCGGCTGAGCCCCCTGACGCCGTAAGTGGCTGGTTGCAGGCTAAGGGCGTTTCGCTGACGCGCATTCATCAGGCTAGCGATCTCACGTCGTTGGGGCTTCACATGACACCGGTCCTACTCATCGTCGATCGAGCTGGGGGCGTGACCGACATCATGAACAAAAGACTGCAGCCCGCCGATGAAGCGCGAGTGCTAGACAGGCTCCAGCAAGCAACTGCCGGTCCTCTTGACAACTCTGGTCAGGTGCACGAATTCTCAGAGGAAGAACTTAAACACATCAGGAACGTACGACTGCTTGACGTGCGTTCACGCGAGCGCTTTGATGCTGGCCATCTGCCAGGGGCCAGCAACATACCGCTGGCCGAATTGGATAGTCGAGCCGAACTCGAGCTCGACCGAGAAGAACCCGTCGTCGTGGACTGCTTGTCCCCGAACGCCATCGGTTGCCGCGCCGCAGCCTGGGGCTTGGTAAGCCAAGGCTTCGGTGACGTCGGTGTACTTATCAAGCGGTAGCTGAGAGGCGAGAGCACTCGTGAAGCCGATTTGGCACGCCTTACGGCGACATCGCGCGCTCGCCTTGTGGTCGATTCTGATTTCGGGCGTCGGCATCGGTGTCACAACCGCGATCTGGAACGTGGTCGACGTGCTGCTGTTCCGTCCTCCTGCGGGCGTAACCAGACCGGATCGCATCGTTAGAGTTCCGCCGATCACCAATTTCGTCGAATACCAACGGCTCCAGTCCTCCCTTCATACTCTCGACCCGGCGGCGTACACCCGGCTCTCACTCACGGCCGGGGCGCCCGGCCAGACCTTCGTCCTACGGGCCGAGTGCGTCACCGACAACTATTTTGATCTGCTCGGGGCCGACACGAGCCTGGGACGTAGGTTTCGCGGCGATGATGTAGACGGCAGCGATGCGGCGGCGGTCGTGAGCCATCGGCTCTGGCAGCGATTGTTTGAGGGCGACGCCGACCTGTCTCGTCTGGCTATTCCGCTCAAGAACCGAAACCTGAAGGTCATCGGCGTGATGCCTCGGGGTTTCACGGGTGTCGGCGTAAATGCGATTGACGTGTGGCTGCGCCTGACCGGAACGCCGGAGCTCTGTTCTCAACTCGGCAACCTCCTCGCATCTGATGCGGCGCGCTGGTTGAGCGGAATCGGTCGGATTCGAGATCCGTTCACCATCGCGCACGCCGAGTCGGAATTGCGCTCATCGGTGGCCCTGCGGCATGACCCCAAGGAATCGCAGGCGGCCGCGATTCAGCTCCAGCCAATTACGGTGGGCAGGCACGCCAATTTGTCGCGTGAGAATAGGGTTGCAGTGTGGTCCGCCGTCGGCGCGGTCATCGTGGTGCTGCTGACGTTCGGGGATATAGCGAGCCTCATGATGCTGCGCGCGCTCGATCGTCGGATGGAGCTCGCCGTGCGGCTTCAGCTGGGAGCGAGCCGAACACGGGTGTTGTCGTCTCTGATCCTCGAGTATCTGATCCTCGCCCTCCTCGGTGGTGTCATGGCCCTTCTTGTCGCATTCTGGATGGATGGTGCCCTCACGAGATATTTTCCAGCACTCTCGAGTAATCGATTCGATGGCAGATCCGTCGTCATCCTTGCGGGCATTTTATGTGTCGCTGTGATCATCGGCTGCGCGGCCGCTGGACTCGAAAGTCTGCGCGCAGACGCGGCCGATGTATTACGAACAGGAGACCGAGCCGTGGGTGGGCGATCTCGCGCCCGAAGCGCATTGATCGTCGCACAAATCGCGTTCGCGCAGTTGCTGCTGGTCGCGACCGTGTGCTTTGTGCGGTCTGTGCAGACACTCATGTCAGACCCTGGATTCGACATTGATCGAGTCCTGATCGCGAGTGTCGACTTCGATCGGAGTGGCTACGGCGCATCAGACGCGTGGAGGCGGACGGACGAGGCGCTTCAAAGGCTGAAGCATATTCCATCCGTGGTGGCGGCAAGCGCCAGTTCCGCCACGCTGTTGGGCTCGCCCGGTATGATCGTGCAGATGGGCGCGGGATCGAACCCGTCCGACCCGTTGAAACCGACGATTACCGTGAACGCCGTCACGCCGGAGTACTTCAGGACACTTGGCACACCCATCGTGCGCGGCCGCGCGTTCTCCTCGGCCGATGTTACCGGTTCCACACTTGTTGCCATCGTGGACGAACAGTTGGCGACACGCATCTCTCCGGGACAGAGCGCGATCGGCCGGTGCGTGTACTTGGGGGTGCGAAGGCCCTGCCTCGAAGTCGTCGGGGTGATCAAGACCCGGCGACCCAATTACCTGCTGGAACAACACGCAGAGCTGTTCTTGCCGGCGACGCAAGTCGGCTTTCTCAGATTAGGCATATCGTCGCGGACGATCGTCATCCGGACCGAGGGATCGGTGCGAGACCTGATCCCACAGGTCATCGCGACTCTTCACACGGTGGCTCCTGGAGTGCCGGCGTCCAACGTCCGACCGCTCCTCGACCTCGCGGATGAGCAGACACGCTCATGGCGCTTAGGGGCGTTGACGTTTCGTCTGTACGGTGTGGTCGCTGGATTCCTGGCCATCGCCGGATTGTATGGGGCACTCGCCATGATCGTCCGACAGCGGACGCCAGAATTGGCCGTACGCATAGCCATGGGCGCGACACCCATCATGATCTTGCGGCTTGTTCTCGGCGATGCGCTTCGCCTGATTGGATTCGGGTGGATTCTGGGAATGGCGTTGACTTTTGTCGGGGCGCGGAGCCTTGCAGCGCTCTTCTTCGAGGCAGCCCCCACAGACCTGTCGGTTCTCCTGCAGGTGAGCAGTTTCATCGCCGTGGTCAGTGTTTGCGGCGCAATGGCCCCCCTTCTTCATGCAATGCAGCTGGATCCTGCGGCCGCATTGCGCAAGGAGTAGCTCACTGACGCGTAAGTCGTTCATCGCGCGCGACGGCGTGACCGCTCGTGTCGACGCCAGGACCTTGCGACGTGCGGACCAAATGCTGAACGCGCGCTCATCGCCAAAGTGCGTAAGCATTAGCCTTCTGTCGAGAACCCGCTTACCGGGCGCCCTCAAGGACCTGGCCCGTCTAATACGCCTCTGCCGCATAGAATGAGGGGCTTTCCAATGACCGTCTGGATCAGCGCCGGGCGGCCGGGGCTAATCCCCGTACCTGTTGCGGTACACGCCGACCCGCGATCCGCAGGGGGCGCTGCGACAGCCGAGCTCTTGGTTCAGGAGCAGCGGAAAGTGCTAGGAGGTCATCATCCGCCCGCCTGTCAGATTTCATCGGCGGACGATTAGGTTTTGGCTAGGCTCCTCTACCGGAACGTCATGCTTCCGTCGCTACAGGTGACCAGGCAATAGTGTAATCGTGTAAGCTGCCGGTCAGATTGCTTCGGCTTTGCCCGGTTTTGGTCTCGGCCGCCACGCATCGGTTAGGAGTACATTGAGTGTTAACGATCTCCAACCGGGCTCGCACACCTCTGCAGGGTTTCCGCCGACTTCTACGATCTCTGTGCTGATTATCGATGACGAAATCGAACAGTACGATCCGCTAGTTAAGCTTCTCTCATTGGAAGGCTTTCACATCGAGAGCGCCGGTACGGGCGCCGAAGGAGTGGCGCGGGCGCTTGCAACGACGTGGCAAATCATTCTGCTGGATCTTCACCTGCCGGATGTACTTGGTATCACAGTTCTTAGTGAACTCCGTGGGCACGGTTTGAGATGCCCCGTACTCGTCACGACCGGATGGTACCTGGATTCGGGCCATCAAGAGGCGGCTGCCGCCCTCGGCGCTGTAGGATTCGTCCGCAAGCCGCTGTTCTCTGAGACACTCGGGAAGATGCTGCGAACGGCTGTCGCCGCCGAATCCGCGGCTGCTCCTGGGCAGCAGTCGGAGATCAACGGAACACCGCCTCCCGGGCAGAAGCTCCTCGGTGAGCGACGAAACGCTGGAGCCACTCGGGAAGATTGCGTAGTGCGTTCTCTATACGTGCGCGCCGCTGCGGGCGATCGGCTGGCCCTGGACGATCTTTGTCAACGCATGCTGAAGCCGCTCGAGCAATCTGTGGGTCGAATGCGCAGGGCCGCGCAGCGCGACTGGGTCCATGATGCCGTCCAGGATGCTCTCCTGGACTTTCGTGCAAACATGACCCATTTCGATCCGGCACGCGGAAATTCTCTCACGTCATTCTTGCGCATGGCGGCGCACAGAAACCTGCTCAATCGGGTCGATGCTGAGCGCAGACGGCTTGCCCGCGAACGCACAGACCGCCCGGCTGGCGAGCCGCGGTTAGCGAGCATGATGCCGACCTACGAGCGCCAACTCGATATCGAGCGAGCGGTGCGGGCCATCCGTGGTGGCCTCAGCCCCGTGGAGGATGCGGTCTTCGCGCTGATACTCGACGGGGAGTATCGGACAGACATACTGGCCGGCGCTGCCGGAATCGGGGACCTCCCCGCCGCAGAGCGGACGAAAGGCACGCGGCGCATCACCAACCGCATCTTTCAACGACTGCGCCGTCTCCGCACACCCGGCTAACATTTCGCACTAGCTCGTGGTATTTCGTCCCGCAGCTCGGAATAGAACTGTAGAGGCAGTTCAGCCGCTTGCCCCGGAGGCGAAGGCATGGTGCATCGGTGGTCCGCGTACAAATCAGTCCTCGAAACACTGGCGCTAGTGCTCATCGCCGCGGGTGTGGTCTACTCGGCACTCCACGAGCGACCCGGAACGTCGCCCTCTGCTCGAGCCGCCGGCTCGCGACCGCCGCGACCGGCCGTGCCGCTGCCAATAGACCCTGTGTCCCTTGCTGGTGCGCAAACGAGCGGCGACTCTCGCGCCAAGGTGGCGCTCGTCATCTATTCAGACTTTCAATGCCCCTTCTGCGCCAAATTCGGGCGGGACGTCTTGCCGACGATTCAGAAACAATACGTCGACACTGGTCGGATACTTCTTGCGTTTCGACAACTGCCGCTCGAAATCCATCCGTTTGCCCAGAAAGCTGCCGAGGGGTCGCTGTGCGCCGCACGCCAAGGAAAGTTTTGGCCGTTTCACGACGATTTGTTTGCTAACCCAAATGCGCTGGACCTGAGTAGCTTGCATGACCGGGCGCTCCGCTTGTCGCTAGACACCAAGGCTTTTGCCACCTGCCTGTCGGGCGAGACCGCGGCCGACGTCGAGGCCGATAAGAAAGCAGCGCAAGTGTTCGGGATCACCGGAACGCCGACGTTCTTGGCGGGGTCGATCGTTGCCGGTGGGGCAGTAAAGGTGTCTGAGCGTTTTAGTGGCGCGCTCCCAATTCAGCAGTTCCAGACTGTGCTGGATGGCCTTCTACGCAAGGCCGGCGTCAGAACGAGCATTCCCTAAGCGAGGAGGATAGTATGCAGTCGCAAAGGCGGATCCTGTTGGTGTTTATGGTCGGGTTCTGGATGGCGTTGATGAACCGCGGCGTGCAGGCCTCCCATATTTGCCAGGACGCGTGCGACGGGGCGGCTTGTGACGCTGAGTGTTGGCTGACTCAGTTCGACTTCGACAACGAGTACCCACCCACAACCTGTGGCGAGCAAAGCTACTCGTGTTGTGGCGATGGCACTTGTGACTCCGGATCCGAGTACTGCGGCAGCTGTCTGTCCGACTGCGGCGGCAGTCCGACCTGCGAATCCGAGTGCACCTGGAGTTTCCAATGCGGTACCGGCGAGGTCTGTAACTCCTCACATCAGTGTGTGCTCCCCGCTTCCAACAGTGGAGAGACTGGCACGTCGTGCAGCAACAAAGGCGATTGTTACACTCCTGACGCGTGCATGAGTAGTGGCGAATGCGCAATCCCTCACAGTGACGAATGCGACGAAGGCTACAGCTGTCCGAACACTCCCTGGTGCCGGGTGAATGTGTCCAATTACAGTTACTGCAATCCTGGCAACAACAAATGCATGTGGGAAAGCCAGCCGGGCTGCCCGGTCCCCCCGCCGTCATAGCACTGACGTCAGACGACCACGGCTTGCGTCGGTGGAGTCGGCTGTTTGCTCGCTGGACCGAACGGCGGTGGATCGCGACGTTCTTGATCACTTGCCTGGCCTTCGGCGGTACTCCATCGAGAACCCAAGGTCGACCCGGGATATGGAGTCTGCTGGATCTTTATGACCGGGGCGACCATGCATCAGTCGTGCGGCAACTGAACACCGTCGAGGATTCCGCAGGCCTCAGTCGATTAGACGTCGAGTTGAGGGGCCGCGCGAAGGCGTGGATTGACTCTGCGGACGCACCAGCCCGGCGGCGACGTGCGTTCGTCGCCGGTGCTGTGGCGCTCGAGTTGACCCACGCGCTCGTCGAACGCGAATCGTGGGCGGACGACCTGCGTTCGGCAAATCCGTCTGCCCTGCCGCACGTCACCCGGGTAATCGCCGAACGACCGGCTGTGGGGGATACGGTCGAGCACGCTTGGACTCTCGCGCAACTCGCAACTTGGCAAGAATGGAATCGAAGTGCGCGTGTAGTCGCCGGCGACCTTTGGATCACGCCTGAGCCTGTCTGGGCTCTCTTGCTCGGACAACCGCCGCTTTTTCAATTGTCCAAAACCCAGCTGACCTTTGGTCGAACGGGCTTCCTCGGTGAAGCGATCGCGCGGTTTCCTGCGGATGCACGATTACTGCTTGCGGCTGTCGAGGGACGCGAATCGATCGAAACCCGCTGCGCAATTGAATACTGCCGCGATGAGATGACGCCTAGTGTTCTCGAGCACTTGCGCGCCGAAGCGAAGGATGGCCGGGGGCGGCGGCGCGATATGGCTGTGGCGAACTTGGCTGCCTTTGAGCGCTTGCTGCCGACCGCTGTCAGGTTCGCGGCGCTGGCTGACGCGCACCCCGAGGTGCGGGCGGAAGCTAACGTGCATATCGCATATCTCGCGATCAGGGCGGGACGGCCGGATGCCGCCCTCGCGCCACTGGCAACGGCCGCTGGCTCTGATGACCAGTACGTTCGATATCTCGCGGAGTACTTCACCGGCCGCGCCCTGGGGGCGCTCGGTCGACGACCAGAAGCGATCGCCGCCTACCGACGAGCGTTATTGATTATTCCAAATACGCCGTCAGCCACGACGTTGCTCGCAGCTCTGCTCCTTCTTAGCGACAAGGCCGACGACCGAGTCGAGGCCTCAAGAGTTCTTCTGGCGTCTGCGGCGGCGTCGCCGTCGCCACTCGATCCTTGGGATCTTTACTGGTACGGTGACGCCAGGCTTTGGCCCGTCTACATGGAGCGACTTCGAGAGGCACTAAAGCAGTGAGAACTCTGATCGGCGGGCTGATGCTGTGCCTCTCGACAGCTGTTGGTTCGCCACAATCGCCGGCCCAGATCTTCCGGAGCGGGGTCCAGACAGTCTTCGTGGATGCGTCAGTGCTCCGTGGGCGCTCGCCTGTCGACAACCTCGCCGTGGCGGACTTTAATCTCAGCGACAACGGTTTTCCGCAGCGGATCGACTCGGTGAGCGGCGTCGCGATTCCTCTCGACGTGTCACTGGTATTCGACGCAAGCTGGTACACCTTAGGTCCGGTCGGTGCTGACGAGCTTAGACGGAATGCGCAGCAGCTCGCCGCTCTCCTACAGGCCGACGACCGCCTGGCCGTCCTCACTTTCGCGCTCGACGTGGAGGAGACGCGTGCCATGTCCGCCGTCGGACCACAGCGCCCGGTCATTGCGCTCACGAACCCGACGACCTCGAAGATAGACCGTCGGTTCCGCGTCGCACAAGCGCTGTTGACGGCGCTGGCGCATCCGGTGTCGAGCGATCGTCGGCACGTGGTGGTATTGTTCGCGGCCGGCCGGGGCGAGCCCGAATTACCCTCGCTCGAATTTCTGGCCTCGGCAGCGACGCGATCAGACGCACTCTTGCATGTCGTGCTGACGCCAGAGCGACGGACCTTTGACAGGCGTGCGCTCTTAGTAAACCCCTCGGAAGTAGTCATTCGGGAGGCGGTGAGCAGGGCCGCCGAAGCAACCGGCGGGAAGGTGCACCTGACGGGCGACATCGTTGGGGCGTTTCAGGGCGTCCTGAAGGAGTTCCGCAGCAGCTATGTGCTTCGGTACACGCTCGAGGGCGTGCCGTCCGCCGGGTGGCACGACATCGTGGTCAAGGTCCCGAGTTGCCAGACGTGCACCATTCGGGCGCGTCGCGGTTACATGGGGCGCTGAAGCGCCGGTGACCGCGCAGGCACTACTGGGAGCTGAGATGACAACACGAACCCAACTCGGCATCCTGGGGCATTTCCTGTCGCTCTAAATGCTTCTCGCGTTCTTGCGCGCTCACCTTCGACCGCGCGTCTGATTCACGGTATTCCCTGGCTTCAGCGACCATCGTGAACGACACTCGACCGCTCGATTGCCAACGGCAGGTCGCAACCGATCGACCCGAAGCCGGAAAAACTCCTACCGATAGTTCACTTTGTTGGCCGAAGCTCTTCAAACGCCGGATCATTGCATGAACGTCGAACTCGAAAGGGACTGACGCGCACACCTTCCTAGTCGACCGACAATGGGAGGTCCCTCACGCTGTTAGCGAACGCGTAAATGCGGCACCGAACGTCTGACAACCGGCCGCTGCAGGTCATGGCCGTCGGTCGCTTCCTCGCCCGAAACCGTCCCGTTTGCCCGTACGCCTTTCGCCAGACCCAGAAGCTCCGAGAGGTCGCGTTCCGCTCGCCGAGCGCGGTTGAATCGTACGTTGAATGGCTGCCCGTGAGGATCAAGCATGTACCCTACCCAACTTTCCTGAATAGGCGCGAGGCATTCAGGCGGTATTCCTCAATAACGTATTCGCCAGTGAGGCGGTTGCGCCGACGGATTCGGACAGCGCCTTTCGTGCCTATCATGATGCGGGTATCTCTCCAGCCCACTTCTCCAATGAGCGCTGACAGGCTCTCCAGCACCGGAATCATACTGAGAATGCGTTTCGTCTCCCCGCTGCCGCAGCCAAACACAATGATGCCGGGATTCCTCGTATCGGACAGTTCGGGGTTCTTGTAGTTCCAAAAGTCCATGTCGTGCGTGACCAGGACTTTGCCGTGGCGCCAGCAGTACGCAAAGTGATCCGGGTCAGACCGTCCCAAAAGATGTGCCGATTCGGCAGTCTCCACATGATGGTGCCGGCCGAGGACGTCCGCCACCCACACGCTGACCGATTCATCGAGATAGAACTTCGGTTTGGCGACTCTCGCACGCCTTGGCCGAACCCGCCTGCGCGCCATTCGACGGCGAGTATCCTCACTCCGACGCCCTCGCGCAAGTGTCGTGACCATCTGGTAAAATTGACCTGGCCGACAGGTCAAGGGGAGCAGCGATGGCGAAGAAGCATGACGTACACGTAACGAAGACGCCTGGCGGCGCCCGCTGGCGTGTGTCACAGGGTGGCGAAACGATTTCAACCCACAGTACGCAGTCCACCGCGATCGACGTGGGGCGTCGCGAGGCCAAGCGGGACCGGGTGGAGCTCGTCACGCACGGTCGGGACGGCAAGATTCGTTCGAAGGACAGCTTCGGAAGGGATCCGCTGCCCGCGCGCGATCGGGAGCACTGAGCGACGGTGTCCGTCCGGCGCGGTCGAACGCGCACGTTGATCGGATTCGTATCCGTCGTCAGCGCGCTTCTCGAGACGCTGGGGCGAATACGAATCCCCAGTCGACCGCGTTGAGTAGCACGCATTCGTTCTCGCACAGAAGCTTGCGAGCTTGATAGCGAACGCGATCCGAGCACGATTGCGTGTGGCCGCAATCCTCGGCGACGTTGCTTACCAGAAGACGTTCACGGGCGACTGGAAGTGAGATTCGGGTCGCCCCTTGACGACTGCAGAGCCCGCCGGACCGGAAGGTCGGCGCGCATGCGCGACCAAGCCTCTGTCAGTCCGGTGTAGGGCAGAGATCACTCCCGAATAGTCGCCAAGGCTTTACCGACCGCGGCTCGTGGACCGAGGATCATTCTTAAGTCAGGAGTGTCGAATCGCCTGAGCTCCCTACAGCCGATCCTCGGATCGCGTCTGCTATGAAATTGCCAACGACCTGACTCATCAGACGGCTATTCCCGTGACCTTCGATCGGATCCAATTGGCGATGTCGTTTTCAATCCAAGCGACAGCGTTTGCCGAAATCCTGTGGTGGCGTGGGAACGCGCCTTGCCGTTCCAGTCGCCAGATCGTCGAACGGGACAAACCCGTACGTTCACGAACGGCTGGAAACCTCAGCAGCGTGACCGCCGCCGCGTGCGTTTCGACGAGCGCACCGTTCGTCGTCCCGTTGCCCTCGTTGCACAATCCCGAACGCGTCGGCGGCGCACAGGGCGTCGCGTGGGCCCGAACTGGACCTCTAGTCCTCGCAGGGAGCCGTGTCATAGCGAACCTCCGGTCTGCGTCGGCCGATGATCATTCGAGAACACCGTCTCCGGCTCGTAGCCGTCTCTCGTCTCGTTATATCGTCCGACTCGGATCAGCTCGTGTGCAAAGCGCCGTCGATCCTTCCGCGTCAGGTGCAGCACGAACTGAATGGCGTCCCCGATCTGCTGACGAATGGCTTGATACGGCAAGTCGATCCCGCCCTGCAGCACACACGACGCGAGTCGTGCGAGTGCCTGCGAGGCCGAGTTCGCATGAATGGTCGACAGGCTGCCGGCGTGTCCAGTGTTCAAGGCTTGGAGCAGATCGAAGGCTTCCCCACCGCGCACCTCCCCGAGGATGATGCGGTCGGGTCGGTGGCGGAGCGTGGTGCGGAGTAAATCCCGGATGGTGACCGCCGACGACTGCGACTGCTCGCGCCTCGCTTCGAATCGGACAAGGTTAGCGTGCGTGAAATGGAGCTCCGCCGTGTCTTCGACAAGGACGATCCGTTCGTCTACAGGTAGGAACGTCGCGAGGGCATTTAAGACCGTGGTCTTGCCGGTGCTCGTGCCGCCGCTGATCAGAATGTTGGACCGAGCTTCGATCGCGTCGCGTAGCCTCGATAAGACTTGGGGCGTCATCGTGCCGATCCGGACCAGTTCCTCGGCGGTGAAGAAGCGCGCTTGAAACTTGCGGATCGTGAGAGTCGTGCCCCCGACGCTACAGGGCGGGAATACGGCCGCGACGCGCGAGCCATCAGGGAGCCGCGCGTCGAGAATCGGCTGCTCTTCGGAGACGTCATCGCCCAACGCGCGCGCGATGTTCTTGACGGCGACGCGGAGGTTACGCTCGTCGAGGATGACGTCAGCGACTTCCGCTAGCAGCCCGTCGCGCTCGACGAACACCCGTCTTGAGCCGTTGACCATGATCTCGCTGATCTCCGGGTCCTGAATCAGGTGCGCGATCGGCTTGAGAAACGGCAGAATCACGTCGAAGCTCATTAGAGGGCGCCTCGAGCCGCCTGATCGAAGTAACTGGTCTGGACATCCAAGTAGTGCGGCTTGAGGAAGCAGTACGTCGGCGGCAGCGGGTTCAGTCCGTCGTACGGCAGGACGATCGCCTGCGCGTTTTGCAGTTCGGCAAACACCCGCGGTTGGAACACGTACTCGTACTGGAGACTGTAGGTCTTCGCGGCACTCACGGTGGTCCGATGGGCGGCCGGACGTCCGGTCAAGATGCTGACTCGCGCGTCCTGCCCGGCCTCCGTGATGGAGTACCCGGGTTTGAGACGCTCGATTTTCCCGCACAGGTCCGCCGCCATCTGCGCGCTGAAGTCATCCGAGAGGGTCAGAAAGATCTTCGTGCGCAGCCCTTGCAACAGCGTGCGCCACGACTCGCCGGTAAGCGCGGAGCGGAGCGAGCTGATGCTCTGCGTCGCGACCAGCGGAATACATCGTGCTTGACGCGCCAGCGAGAAGAACTTCTCGTCGCCGGAGGGTTCATTCTCGCCGGTCGTGGCGAACGCCTGGTACTCATCGCACACGAACAGCACGGGGCGCCGACTGCGGGCGGCATCCCGATCCATCTGGTGGACGCGATTGAGGACCGCGCGCTGGAAGTCCTGCTTCAGCATGGTGCCTAAGGCGCGAGCCAACCCGGGGTTCATCGCGATAGGAAAGTTGAGCGCCACGATCTTCCCCTGCTCAATCAGCTCGGCCAGCGGCGGTAAGGGCGTGCCGTGGACGCCGTCGGGGTTCCGGGTGGGATCGTACGTCTCCTTCGGCGGACAGAAGGTGTACTTGACGCGGGGATTGTCGTCGAACAGGGAGAGGAAGACGCTGATGCCTTCAATGATGGAGGTGCGGAGCTTTGGCTCAATCCGCATCCAGTCATCTTCGAACCACCGCTTGACGGCCTCGAACTGGGCGACCTTGTCGGCCCACCGCGCGGGCGGCGTCGCGTGCTCGAGCGTCCACGCGATGCCGGCGGATCCGAGCGCCTCCGCGAGATCGGCCGACCATTCCGCGCACGTCCGGGTTCCGGTCACGTCGTCGTGCCACGACCAGCCTTTGAGCACCGTCGTGAAGAGATGCTCGCGTTTGTCCACGACGATCTGGCGGTGGTTCGCACGGAAGTGGCGCTCCCCGTCCGCGATCCGTGCCCGCAACTTGTCCGCATTGATGACATGTTCGTACACCTGAAAGAGCGTGACGTAGTCATCGAGCACCTGGTGCAGCAGGATCACGAACTTGGCCAGGTTTGTGCTCGCCTGCTGCCAGAACGGCTCCTTGCCCCGGCCAAACAGGTTGGTCATGAGCGTGGCGATGCCGTAGGCCAGCGCGTACGCGTCGAGATCGTTGTGGAGCGGGTTGTAGCGATACGCCGAATCGAGGCTTACCTCGACGTAATCGTCTTCCCGGCCGTGGCGGCGCAGGATGTCGCGGACCTGGCGGCAGAAGTCGCCTTTGACTTCGAGGACCAAGCCGGCAGCCCTTCGTGCGGGATCGGTCGCGCGATAGGCGAGGAGTTGGTCCACATACGGGTACATGCAGGCCGAGGTCTTGCCCGATCCGATGGCCCCAACGACGAGGATGCCCGTGTACAACCCGCGTTCCGGAATCGCGAGCCAGGTCGGTCGCTCGGCGCGCGCCGGCGAGGTCCGGTGGTGGCGCTCGCCCAGGACCACAAAGAGGTCCTCGCGCCGCTGCGGCTCTGGATACGGCGGAAGCGGCGCGGCAACGCTGGACCGGGCGTGGCGGCCGACAAAGATGTAGAGGCACGACGATGCAATGCTCGCCAGGAGGAAAGCCGAGGAGAACCACAGGGCGGCGTACCCGTACGCGAAGCCGGCGTAGACGGCGGGGCGCTCAAGATGAATCAGCGCGAGGACGGGCTGATGCGCGGGAAAGGGATACACGTGCAGCCCCAGTGTGCCGCCGATGGCGCTCAGACTGAGACTGAGCACAGTTCGATACTCGGCCACGCGACGCATCACCCCTCTCTCACACGCGTCGCGCCAGTGCCGCGTCGGGTAGGTTGCTCGGACGGTGACGCGACGGTGACATCACCACTTCGTCAGGGTGCTCCGCGCGCCACGCGGCGAAGTCCCGGTCGCGCACGAGCGTGGTTTCGATCAATTGATTGAGGACGTAGTCAACCGAGTCCCCAATGAAGCGCGCGTAGAGCACGAGCGCGTCGCGATTGGGTTCCTGCAGGCGACAGATGTGGCGCACCGATCGGACTCGATTCGCCCGCGCCTTGATGATTGGCATCGTGCAGCTCCTTGTCAGACGTGATGACCGCGGCGGGCCCCGGGGGAGCGACCCCACCGATCGTGGGGGGTGGGGTCGCTCCCCCGGGGCCCGCAACCCTGTCCCTGCCCCACCGCGCGCCCAGCGCGGACGGCATTCCCGCGTGTTTCCAGACCTGATTTCGTTGTTGCGGGGCTAGCGTCGGGGCTCCCCACGGGGCTACCGGAGGGGATACCGTGCTGTCGGCACGCTAGCCCCGTCATGCGACCCCCGGCAGTGATCCGAACTGGCTGTAGTCGAAGGGCAAGAGCTCGGTGACCAGGGTGCCGACACTGCGCAGCGAAGGCTGATGGAGGGATCCGCCGCGGTGCGCCAACACCGCATCACCATGAACGCGCCACTCCAGGTACAGCTCGTCGAAAATGGGTCGGCGGAATGCTTCCCGGAGCGTGCGGAATCGATCAATCGCGGCCACGGACAGACCAGACAGGTCGCCCTGGTCGACGGCCTGGCGTGTGTGGAAAAACCACGTCAGGTCCTCCGTCGCGGCCGTGACCGTCGCGATCGGCTGCTGCTGGTACCGCTGGAACGCGAACTCGGAGGCATGTAGGCCAGTCGGACTCGGACCGATCGCCACCACGGTCCACGCCGGAAGCCACGCGAAGAGTCGGCCGTGATCCTTCAGGAATTGCTCGAGGTTCCGACCCGTCGTATCGGTGACGAGACAGACGAAGTAGGCGACCGGCGGATCTCCCAACACGGCGACGGGCAGCTTGTGGAGGAAATATCTGGTGGTGTCGGAGGCGTCCGTTCCAGACGCGGTGAAGACCCGCTGCGGTAGGTCACGTTGGGGCACGCCGTAGCGCGTCGCGAAGAGATCCACCTTCTCCTCTTCCGTGCTGAGCCACTCCATGTCGGCATGGCCTAGAACGTAGTCGAGCACCATGATCTTGCGGGCGATCAGCGCGGCGCTCGCCTCTCGGCGGTTGCGATTCTCGTCCTGGCCCAAGGCTCGGTAGATGCCGCGAGCCAGCAAGTGATAAATGAGGCCACGGTCGGCCCGCTGCGTGAACCGAGCGGCGAGGCCGCGGGCCACGAGCGACTCGAGAAACTCACAGACGTTTTTGCCGTAACGGATCCCGGCATACGCACTGTACTGGCGGCGGAGGCAGTAGCCGCTGTGCAGCGCCACCAACGCGATAAATTGCGTCTGACGCGGTGTGAAGCCAAGCGGTTCGAGCGCAGCGAGGCGGTCCTCGAAGGTCATCGTAGCCACTCCAGATGATGGGGGTCGAACGGGGTCCCGCCGGTGCGGGACGAGCCCGCGCCTCGTCCCCGCCCGGAGCCGGCGGCCTTACAGAGCGCGAAGCCGGCGGCGGCCTTACCCGCCAGCTGGCCGCGGGAGTAGTGCTCGGTCACGAGTTCCACGTCGCGGTATTCGGCCCGGCCGTCGGCGCTTTCAAACTCGATGCGGAGGTCAGGCAGCTCGAGATGGCCGTCAATGATCGGCAGGCCGGATGCGGACGCAAACCCCTCGATGTCATCGCTCCGATCGGCGTCCTCTGGGCGATCGGGGCGATTGAGAAAGCGCTGGTACTCGCGCTTCAGCTCGTAATCGAGCACGATCCGCGTCACCCGTCCGCCGTCGCCCTCAATCCGCGCCGCTTCCGCTTGATACAGACGGTACAGCTGCGAGTCGTGCGCAATCTCTCGCGGCTTGACCAAGCCGGCGTGAAACGATTGAGCCCGCCCCGTGTCCGGTGTGCGATGCGCCTCGAGCACATCCTTGCCGGCACGCGTGAGGACGGCGACCGCCGTCGACTCGCGATTGACGTCAACGGTCCGGATATCGACCAAGCCCTGGTCGGCGAGCGCGCGGAGATCGCCCGTCCAGGCGTCACGCGACGACCGCGTGGCCTGGAGGTCCTCCGCTCGAACAACACGGAAGGTGCCCACGGTGGCGAGGGTGCGCGCCTCGGATTCGCGCAGGCGATAGACGTGCCCTCTGACTCGGACTGGCTCGCGCTCCGGTCCGCGCGGCAGGGCCAGGCGGTCCATCGGCACGCCGGGGCGCGCGGTCCGCTCTGCCGGGGGCTCGGGGCTTCGAGCCGCGGGCTCGCGGACGTCGTTTCGGGTGTCCTCACGGCCGTCTCGAGCCATCCCTACTCCTCACGCGCCAGCCGCTCGGACAGGTCGCGGACGACCGTGTCGGGCGTGTGCAGCTGCCGTTCGACGTGAGCGAGCTTGCGGCCGGTCTCCTTCAAAAACAGCCACCGGCTCGCCGAATAGAACAGCGCAAACAGATTTAAGAAGAGGACGACGAGGCTGCCAACGATGACCCACAGGTACCGCGGCAGGATCGCGTGCTTGTACGGGGTGAGGAACGCGAGCTCCCCCATCACCCAGAACAGGAGCAGCAGGACCACCATGGCGGCGAGGAAGGCGCTGTTGGCGATCATTTGAAGGCCTGGTCGACCCGGACATAGGTGATCGTCAGCCCGAGCGGATTCACCGGGATGACGGCATTGGGAATCTGGCTGCGGAGCACGAACGTGATCTGGGCGATGGCCGTTTCGCGCCGGCGCGGCTGGCCGTTGCCGTAGCCGATGAACACCCGGTTGAACTCGACGACCGCCTTGTAAGGCGCCGCTGTGAGGTCGTCGAGGGCCACGTTGCGGACCTCGATCTCTACCTCGTCCGACGTGCCGGTCAGGAAGCCCTCGATCAGATGCTCGCGCTGGTTGTGCGCAATCGCGGCGTCCGCCAACGGCGCGTCGAGGAAGTACAGCGACTCCGAGTACTGCTGCTTGACGGTCGCACGCATCCGGGCGAAGTGCTTCGTGACGAACTGGACGAGGAAGTACTTGAGCTCGGGCGCCTGGCCGTGCGGGGTGTAGGTCAGGGCGTCGTAGTGGACCGCTTCCGCCCGTCCGACCTCGTTGATCCGGATGACGAGCGGCTTAAGATTCGCGTATCTCGCCTGCGTCCGAACGTTCAAGAAGATGAGGCCGACGGCGACCA
>Ga0193738_1000427_pt1 | contig 22685 bp, 31 predicted proteins | sample L2a1metaG_FD_144927 | JGI IMG/M metagenome (GOLD analysis project Ga0193738, IMG submission 144927) | Soil microbial communities from a riparian zone of the East river system, Colorado, United States - L2a1 | ecosystem: Environmental > Terrestrial > Soil > Riparian zone | place: USA: East River...
GTCGTTACCGCGGAGACGATGCCGACCGCGATGATCGGACCCACGACAAGCCCAATGGTCGCCCAACCCGGATTGTTGGCGATGAGCGTGCCGAGATTCTTGATGCTTTCGCTCGCCCCAATAGACTGCGCGATCTTGTCCCCGGTGTCAGCGAACGCATTCTTGACGACGGTGACAAGGTTATCAGACTGCGCCGCCCAGTTGCCCTTGATCTCTTCGTTGAGAGCAGCCTGCGATTCCTTGTTGGCATTGATCAGCGCCTGCGCAATCGCAGACTTGACCTGCTCGCCGCCGAACACTTCGTCGAAGATGCCGGCCACACCAGCGCCCGGCGCGCTGCCGAGTGTCCGGCCTAGAACGGCCGCACGTTCACCAGTCGTCGGCTCGCGCTTCTCTGCGTCCTCGCGGGCTTTCTTGATGGCCGCTTTCGACGAGCCTTTCGGCAGGGCGCGCTCCGCGGCATCCGCGTTCGCCTTCCTGACCATCGGCTCGACGCTCTTTTCGTAGAGCTTGCGCCACCACTCACCGCCGCGCTCTTCCAGCGTGATCGGCTTGCCTTCATCGTCGGTAAACGTGACCGGAACGCCGGTGCCGACACGCGGCGTTTTCTTGCCGCTCTTGCTTGTGTCGTACTGAACGGTGCCGGGTTCAAACGCGCCGATCTTGTCCAGCGTGGTGTTGAGCTTCTTGTTGTCGATGACGCCTTGGCCAATCTTCATGGCGCGGTAGGCTTCGTTGGCCGCCCGCTGTCCCTTAGAGCCGGCGTTGATCAGCACTTCGGCAATCTGCTCCGATGTGCCGGTGTAGCCCATCGTCTTCATGCCGGCCATGACGGTCTTGATCAGCGTGCCGTTGATATCCTTGTCAGCTGCACGCGCCATCGCGACACCGCCGGCGACACGCATGAAATCCTTGCTCAACGTCTCCACCGGGAGGCCAGTCTTGGCGTCCCTGACGACTTTGCCGTTGGCATCCTTGACGGTTTCGAACATCTCCTGCGTTGAGATGCCCATTGCCTGCGCGTCTTTTTTCAGACCTTCCAGTGTCTCTTCAGGCGACGTCGTGCCGCCTCGAGCGTAGATGCCCGGAACGACCTGCGTGTCGTAGTACCGCATCAACTCGTCAGCACGACGCGCGCGCTGTAGCGCGCCTTCCTTGGATTTCGGATCTACGTAGTCGGCGTCAGTTTTCTTGCTTCCGCTGTTGCCAACGTCGCCCAAGAACGACGCAGTGATCGTCCGCCACTGCGTCTCGGTCATCTTGATCGGGCCGGGGTTGTACCCTTTCTCGTCCCTGAGACGCTTCAGTTCGGCCCGCTGCTCCGGGCTGGTCTGGGCGAACTCGGACAGTCGGCCGCGTTCCTTCTTGTACGCCTCGCCAGCGACCGCCTCGAGCGCCCGCGCCGCTGCGAAGCCCGCGAGCGACACCGCGCCAAAGCTCTCGCCGAGACGTGACAACCCCATGCCGAAGCCACCGGCAAAGCCGGCCAGACCTGCCTGTACCGGCGTGCGGCCGCCACGACCACCGCTGCCACCGGGGCGGGGCGCTGGTTGCTGGGGCGGTTGCTGCGGCGGCTGGCGTGGTTGACGCGGCTGACGCGCCGGCGCGCCTCCTGCCGCAGCCGCGGCCTGCCGCTGAATTCGCTGTTGCTGCTGGTGAAGCCGCTGGGTCGCTTGAGCGGCCTGATTGACTTGGCGGGTATGGGCGGCCAGCTGTCGGGTGACCGCTGGGGTGGTGATGGCTGTCGAGCCTTGGGCTTTCTTGGCCGCGGCGTTGAGCCTGCCCAGTGCCGCGGTAGCCTTGTCGATCCCGCTGGTGTTGATCTTGAAATTGACAGTGACGCTCTTCAGCGACTTCGCCGTAGCAAACAGCTTCTTCAGTTCCGCATTGATCTTGCGGATCTGCGGCGTCGACTTGTCGACGACCTTCAGAATTGCTTGTTCGGTGAGAGTTGCCACTGTTAGACCTTACCCCCAGCAAGGAGAATGCGGTTTTTGAGTTCTTGCTTGTGGACTTTTACGAACTGGCTGACACGCAGTGTCAGCTGCCCAATGGTGAGCACTCGCATGTCGCCGGCCGAAGCGGAGTAGTAGCGATACTCCTCCACCCGCTCGGCTACTCGTCCGGCGACTCTAGAAAACGCGGCAATACATCACGCGACAACATCACGCCGTCAGCGACCGTGATCGAGTTGGCCGCCCACGATGGCAACAGCGATAGTGTCGTGCCCAGTGGTTTGGCGATGGTGAGGATCATCGCGTAGGTCTGCTGGATCGCAGTGTCGACCGACAGCACGTCTTCGATGTCGCCGTAGGTCGAAGCCTGAAACTCCAGTTCCTTGATCGGTGGCCTGCCTTGGCCGCCAGAGATCGGCGTTCCGAGTTCGTAGACGATGGCCTTCTCAATGCCGTCGCCATCCCGAACGATCTTGCCGGGCGTACCCTCGCCGACATCCAGATGCGCAGTGATCGCGTGCACAGCAGGGATCGGCAGCTTCAGCAGATCTTCCTGTCTGACGGCAACCTGAATATTACCGGCGTAGTAAGTCACCTGACGCAACAGCCGAAGCCGGCGCAACCGCGCCTCGAATGTCTTGGGCTGCGTCATAATCTGTGCCGCAGAGATTGCCTCGACAAACGCCGAGAACGTCATCGGCTTGATGATCACGCCGTCGATCAGCGTGTCGCCCAGCTGGAAAGAGATTGGCAGTTTTTCCGGCGGCCCCGGAAGCTTGGTCACCTTAGCATCACTCACGGTGTCTTCCTTTGCGGACATGGCAAGACCGGCGGGAGGGGTTCAACTCCCGCCGGGTCCAGCTGTGTTAGGGTTACGCGGCAGTGGCGAACGTGGGCTGGATAAACTGTGCGGTGGTGACGTCACTACAGCCCTGATACATCGCGAGCGGGATCCTGAGATCGCGGATCACTTTGATCTCGACCTCCGGGTTGGTTGGCTTCCGTTTGACGTAGCCCTCCGGCAATGGCTCGTTGTTGAACGCGCAAAGCCGCCACGTCGGCAGATCCTCAGACGAGAGCTTGTGCGAGATCGGGCCGTAGATTGCACCGGTGTCGCAGTCGAGGAACGTCATCAGGATATTTTTTACGCCTACCTGATTTTCGCAAGTCATGTTGACAACTCCTTCCTAGTCGATTGCGAAAGTGCTCAGCAGTTGCTGAGCATCGCAGGTTGCGCGTTGATGGTGATGGTGCTGATGCGCACCGGCGGACGGTAGGTGAAGTCGATCCAGAGCTTGCCCGGAATGCCTTGGCACTTCGGAGCAACCTCGAAATCGGTCTTCAGCTGGATATCCTGATCGATGTTCTCGAATTCCGAGAACAGATATCCGACCTGCGACTTGGCCCAAGCACGGAACTGGCCAAGGATCATGCGCGGGTTGGTGCCGCGCACGCCGGCCGGCACCGTGGTGTTCTTGGTGAACAGGCCAAGCCCCACCACCTGACCAAGCGCAATCGCGGCCTGATCCGCAGTCGCAGCAGCAAGCCGCCGCGAGTTCACGTTCCACCACGTCGCGTTCAGACGACCATTCTCGTCGTAACGGTTGTTGGTGGAGTCGTTGACGACCATCGGCTGGGTCAGTGCACCGGTGCCGCCCTGAAGCGGTACGGTGACGACGAAGCCAGTGGCTTGCAGCAGCTGCTGCTCATCGAACGTGAAGCACTGGAAGCAAGCTTCCGGCTGACGCAGGCAAGCGAGGATACCGAAGTTCGGTCCCTGCACGCTGGTCTCCGGGTGGTCGATGGTGACGCAGCAGGAGTGCGCTGCATACGCCGCTGCCTTCAGCCAGCCCACAATCGGGTCGCTGGAGCAGTGTGCGATACGGCTGATCTCCGCCGAGTTGGTGTCGGACGCCATGATCTGGCCGAACGAACCATAGTTGTAGGTGTAGCCGTGACCGAAGCACTGCGGCTTCTCGCACGACCACGCGGAGGCGATGTAAGCGATCATCGCATCCTGCCAGTCGTCATTGGCATAGAGCATGCCGATGCAGCAGTAGCAGCACTCGCCGAGAATGGCGTCGTAGTTCGGCACGGTGAAGCCGGTGTGCGTGCCTTCGAAGGTCTGCGCCACCGACATCTCAATGCCGGCCGGAGCGTAGTCGCGGCGCTCATGCCAGTTGTAGATGAAGTTCGTGGCATTGCCGACGGTGCCCTTGTTCTTGGACGTCAGCGTGATGACCGCGCCAGCGGCGACGGCATCGAACGGCAGGCCGGGTTCGGACTGTAGCGACAACGCGACGTTGGCCGCGATGTCTTCTGCGGTGTCACCCTGATGCACGCGCGTCGAGGTGTTGTAGCGGCCATCGACCATGAACAGGTCAACGCGACCATCGCTGGCGGCTTCGCCGGTGAAGGTCAGGGCGTAGACCGCTGCCTGCTCCGCTCCGACGTCGGCGTCTTTCCACGGCAGTGCGTAGAATTCCATCGCATGGTTGGGGCAGCACAGGAACGCCGTCTTGAGACCTTCGGCGATGATGCTGCCTTCCCCGAAGAGAAGGTCCGCATCACGCAGCGACGGGATCTTGAGCAGCGCACCGGATTCCGCGGTGCCGATGTCAAGCATCTGGCCCTCGATCAGAATACGGCACTTGCTCTTGTAAGCGTTCAACGAAGGGTCGAAGCAGATGCGGATCGCGCCGGACCGCAGGCTGTCGATTGACATGGGGTCTCTCCTTTTCGCCGGGTCGGCGTGTTAGGGGTTTAGATTAGTCGCGGGGCTTAGGGGCACCAGTACCGGCAGCTTGCTCGCCGGTTGGCTGGATCGTCTTCTGACCGCCACCGGGGACCGGCGCAGTCGGACCTTTTTCCACCGTCTTGGATTTGGATTGCGACGGTGAGCTTCTATCCGACCCGGCCTGAACCTCGATGTCCCCCCAGTGGTCGGCCAGACGACGAATGTACGGATTGTCCGTCACCGGGACGAACTGGTCTTCTGGAATAATCTTGCCTTCGAAGTACGCCCGGCGACCGGGCTTCGTCTTCACATAGATCATGGCCATGTTGGGCCTCCTGTTCGACTTGGTTGAGAAGCGGGTCGTTACTGGCACGGGTCTTCGTCCTCGAGGCACCCGGGGTCGCAGCAATCCGACAACGGCGCGCACATGTTGAACTTAACGCCGCTGATGATCTGGACATCTTCGTCCATCACCCGTGGCGCGACCCAGCGAAAGTACGCCATGAAGGTGAACGTCAGCGTCACTGCCAGAGGCTCAGCCTCGATGGTCATGCCGCGATAGGAGATCATTTCACAGCCCGGCGGCTCCCAGCGACCCATCTTCCACAGCAGCGTGTCGCGGATTTGCTCGTAGTCGTAGTAGCTCCAGAACGGCGTTTCGCTGCCGTTAGCCTTTTTATAGCGGGCCGGCTCCAGCCAGAAATCCACGATGAAGGTGTCGGTCATCCTGAATTCGTCGAGATTGCCCTGTTCGTTCTGCTCCGCCGTCGAGCGGATGAACGCGGTCATGACCAATGGCAGTGTTGGCACGTTGTCTTTGGTGATCGACACTTCGGACACGGCCAAAGCACGGCCATTGGTCTCTGGAAACCACTGCGCTAGCTGTTCAGCTAGCGCAGGTAGAAACTTCTGTTTCGCGGGGGGTACCCGGGCATCCATTTATTTGTCGTCTTCCTTGTCTTGGTCGAGAACCGCCTTGATGTCGGCAGCCGCCATCTGATGCTTCGCACTCAACTGCTGAGCAATCTGCTCGTTGTTGAAGCCCTTGGCCTTCAGCGACTCCGCCGCGGTGCGCAGCTGATCTTCTTTCCGCTGCTTGCTCTCGTCCCTCTGCTTATCCTGATCTTCGTCAGTCATTGTAGGTACTCCTTGGTTGCGGAGCCGCTATCCGGCTCCGCCGATCCAACGCCCAAGGCGGTCCTGCGTTCATTTAGCCTCTGCTCCACTCGACCCACCGGCCCAAGCGGCTATGCTCCATGCCCTCTTTTAGCGCGTTATCGCTCATTTTGCGGCGCGCCATCTTGCTGGTCCCGCTCCGCAGAAAGCCTGAGTAGGGCATGCTGGTGCCAATAGTCACAGAAGAGTCGGTCGCCTCGAAATGGATCGAGCCTTTCAGCCGCCCCGTCTGACTGTGCGGCCACTCGCCGGGGGCTGAACGATTCGTCCTCGACCCCTGCTTCATGCCGCTGCGGAACGCTTCCGAACCGGCGAAACCGATCCCCCACAACCATCTGTGAATCTCCTCCCGCTTCTTACGGGCATGGAATTGGCCCCACGGCGAGAACTCGATACTGAAGCCGCTCACAGGTCCACCCGTGTCGGCTGCGGCGCGAACGCGCCCTGCGGCGGGTTAGCCATGTCGGAAATCTCGATCAGGCGGCACGTCAGCACCAGAAACTTGTCCGGCTCCGAGATGCCCAGCACCTTGTACCAGCGCGGCGCGCTCTTGAGGAATTCCTCGTAGACGTAGGCCGTGTTGGTGATGTTATCGACCAGACCATTTCTAATCGTGATGGCATGGGTCGCCTTGGTCACCGGGTCCGAGATCGTGTAGCCCTGCTGTCCGATAAAGAACGGCAGACCGTAGTGCGACTTGATACGCGCCCAGCACCACAGCACCTTGGAGCGGTGCAGCACCATCGTCTTGGAATCCATCACGACGTCGTGCTGCGTGCACAGGGCGACCCTGTGCTTCATCTCGTTGATCTTTGGTGCGCCCGGATCTTTCACGGATCACCAAGCTTCGTTGTCGAGGATGCGCCACGTCTCGATGGCACCCGAAATCATGGCGATGTTGTTCGATCCCTGAAGACCGGCGAGGCCGGCGCGGGTCTCGATGCGGCTGCGTTGGGTCAGCAGTTCGTCGCCCGGGTGCTCAACACACCACGTCATAAACTGTAACATTCCGAGAATGACCGTCGTCGGGACGTCATCGGCCGATTTGTAGCCGGCCCGGTAGGTCGCCAGCATGCCGCCGTTGACCGCCCACGACCCGGCGCAGGGATCGCAGCAGTTCGACAGGTCGATCATGTCCTTCTTGATCGGCACCTTGATCTTGCGGCTGCCGGGGACGACCCGGAACGTGGTGTTGTCGACAATGTGGGTACCTCCATAGAGGTACACATAGCCGTCGGAGACCGGGTACTGGAGCCGGTGCGTGTAGGTCGTGACGTAGGGCCGGAGCCGGTTCGGGTTCGGCCCCTCGATAGGCTCCGTCACCGTGCGTTGGACGCGCAGCAGCAGGCCCGTGTAGTGCTCAGCCGAATCCAGCGCCGCGCTCCGATAGAGCCGCAGCTGCTCGTCCGTCACTGAGGGGATATCATCGATCTTGGCGTGGCTGCGGATCATGTCGATCCCCAGCCGGATATCCCAGTCAAGCGGCTTCTCCTCACCGATGGGGATCGGCGACGTGTCGAGCGGCTTGTTCGGGATGGTTCTCAGCATGCGGTGATGCCGATGTCGAAGCAATCGGTGCGGCTGTAGCAGGTACAGGCGCAGTCCATCGCCGTCTGGAGTACGGTCAGCCGCCAGACCTCGCACTCGTTGGCCGCCGGCGACACCGAGATCGGGAAGCTGACGTTGAAGTAGCGGTTGTCGACCGTGGCCGGCCCGACGCTGATGTGCGGCGTGGCGACGAGAGCGTCGGTTTCGATACCGACCCCGATCATCACCTCGAAAATGGTGGTGCTCTGGCCGTCGCTGGCAGAGGCGTAGAAGCGATCCTCGCCCTTGTAGTTGGCCATCGGCATGTAGGAGAACGCGCCGTCCTCTAGCAGGTCCAGCTTGCCGCGCTTGGTGCCGTAGAGCGGCAGCGCCTTGAACTTCAGCGGCGTCTGCTCCGGGTCTCGGATCATGTTGGTGAGCGTGTTCTCGAGCAGCGTGTTGGTCGCGACCGAGAACTTCGGATCGGACACGATCTGCGGCGGCACGTTGCTGCCGACCGGCGTCGGGCAAGTGTCCATCTGCTCGATCTGAAACTGAGGCGCGCAGTGCAGCTGGCCAATCGGCACCGCCCATGGCGCGTAGCCGACCGAGACCTTGGTGACCGTGCCGGGCTGAAGGTTGAGCTTCTGGCAGCAGCACTTCATGCACTGGGCGTCAACCGCAGTGTAATCCTCGACCGTGAAATGTCTCATGACTGCGGACCCTCTAATCGGAGCGGGAGGCGGCGGGCGTACCGTTACTTGAGGTACGTGGTGCTTGGTGTAGTGCCAGTGGCCCATGAGGAAATCCGGGGGCGCGAGGCCCCCGGTGTTTCAGTTCACAGCACTAGGGCGTGGTCGGTGCCACACAGGTGTAGCAGGGCGGCGGTGCGAGCGGCACAGCCGAGTTCGGCTTACAGCCGTTATTGCAAGTTGCTCGAATCATCTGATGTCTCCTTTTCCCGCTTGCGGGGCTTGGGTGCCGGAGGCGGATCCGGCTGCTTAGCCGGGGCAGTATACGCCTCGACCTCCGCTTCCGTCATCGGCCGGGCGTATCCGTGGTTCAATAAATATCCGGCCGTGTCGGTCGGCAGGGCGGCAAACATGGTGTCGTCCGGCCATTCGACCCGGATCGGATCGGAGAAGAAGGTCGGACGGTATTCGAACCACTGGCTGTCCGGCCCCTTCGCCGTCACGATCTGCATCACAACAAATGTTTCGGTGTCTGCCACGTCGTTAACTTTCGCTTGGCCCAATCGATCCAGCCCAGATCAGGATTGATCGTGCGGCTCAGCTTCACCTTGGCGAGAGGATCGGTCGCTTCATCGACCTCCTGCATCACCTGAATGAAGCCGTCGATGTCGGCTGTGAATTTGATCTGGCGGTCCGCACGGTCTGTCAGCAGCCGCATCGTCAGCGGTGACAGCATTGTCGGCATACCGTTGGCGACGAGGATGTCGGCCACGTTCGGAACATAGGGGCTGAACTGCGCACCATTCTCGGACGCGAACACGAAGAGCCGGCCAAGTTTGGCGGGCGGAGGAAGGATGCCCCGGATGACGACCTCGTCACCCGGAGCCACCCGTAGCGATTTGCCGACCGGCACTCTCATCGAGGACCGGACAACACGACGATGACGCGCATCATGCCGACATCGCCGGAGACCGGCTGGACGTTGATGAAGGCATCCGGTTTGCACGGCAGTGTCGCCGTGCAATGCGATCCCGCCGGCGTGCCGGCGGGGATGACGATCTGGGTCCGCTCCGGCACCGCACCCCACGACGCCGTACACATGATCACGTCGTTGACGGCGACGAACATGGGATCGGGGATGCAGGGATCGTCGACGCTTGGCGGGGCTGCCCCGAACTCGAAAACAGCCTCGTTGACCACGTCTTCGAACACTTCGAACGTGAACGAGAAGTGAGCGTGACGCCGGAGATCGACCGCCGGCTGGACGTTGGCCGCAGAAGCTACGCCCCACGCCAACACGGCCTGATGTTGCGCTGATGTGTTGAGGTTCATTGGCCAACTGTCCTTTCAGGCGGTTACTTGGGGCCAGACAGGATCGCGACCACCCTGACGTTGGCGACCGGACCTGAGATGCCCACAAGCTGGACGAAAGCATCGGGCTTGCACGGCAACGCGGCCGTACAAATCGATCCCTTCACTGCGCCGGCGGGCAGCACGATGGTTGCCTGCGGCAGCGGCTGGACGCCCCAGCCCGCCGTACAGGTGAGGACTTCCGCCACCGGCGCAAAAGCGCCGGGGACGCACGGATCGACGTCGCTGGCCGGAGCGGCCTGCACGTTGAACACAGCGTCCGCGACGAGGTCGAGCGTGACTTCGAACGTGAAGCTGTAGTTGACGTGCTTGCGGATATCGATTGGTGCGGCAGCGGTGCCGGACCAAGCGACGATTCCCTGATGCTGGGAAGCACCGTTGAGGTTCATGGTTCAATACTCCTGATGAGGTTGCGTGACGTTAAGCGTTCGCGGTTACGCGAAAACTCAAGGCCCTACGGTGAGGATGGACGCTGCCGGGCAGCACGCAACGAAACCGCCATCTTCGGCACCGAACGAGTAGGCCACGCACCACGCGGTGCTCTTGCCTTCCCACTGCTCGATCCAGAGCGGGCGCTTGTTGACGACATAGTACGCCTGTTTCCAAGCGCCTGTCGCCGAGATGAACGACCCGGTGACGAACGGAGCCGCCGCGGTCCCAAGCGTCAGACCCTGCGTCGGGTCAGGCAGACAGTTGGAAATGCGGATGCGCTCGCGCACATCGTCGGGGGAGTAGGTCATGAGACCGTCGCCGAACAGGAAGCGACCGTTGTTGTCCACCATCGCCGCGAAGTAGGCGAAGGTGTTCTGGTGCATGACCGTGGTGACCTCGCCGTACTCCAGTGGGACGCCGCCCTGATAGAGGCGGAAGTCGACGTGGGACGGCAGGTTCGACGGCGTTGCACGCTTGGCGAAGCAGTCGTTGGTCAGCCAGCCGAGAGGCTCGTTGATGCCATCGCCAACCATGGTGGCGCGGTTGCGGTTGATCCGGTAGGACCGCGCAGCTGCGTTGTACATGAAGTTGAGGAGGTCGTAGTTGGCTTCCGCCAGCACCTTGCGCTGGAAGCAGAACACGCCGCGGAAGTCCGAGACCTGTCCGTTCTTGAAGGAGATGTTGCCTTCCGGGCCGTACTCCGCATCGCACTTGGCATCGCAATCATACTGGCCGATTGCGCCGTAGTCGTTGACCTGCGGGTACATGAACTGCGACTTGCCGACGCTGACCGAATTGTAGAGGTCGAGCAGTTCGGCGCATTCGACGATACAGTTCATCTCGATGCCCAGCATCTCGGGCGAGAACAGAGCCGAGTCGAGGCTGGAGGCTTCGAACGCCTTGGTCTCTTCCGGGGTGAAGGTACGGATGACCTTCGCCTTCGGCTCGATGCCGACCTGCATCATCTTGCGCACCGCAGAGCGGTAGTGCACGGCGTTGACGAGGTTGTCGAGGTCCGGCTTGAAGTCCCACTCGCTGCCGCCCTTGAACAGGTAGGCCCGGCGCTGAAGCTCGATGGCGGCCTCGCGGTCGCTGGTCTCCAGATCCTTGCCGCCCTTGATGATGGGCTGATCGAGTTCCTTCTTCACCTGATTGAGCGCCTGCTCAAACATCTGGGTCTTGGTGACCATCTCGGCGTATTCGGCCGCACGCTTCTGCACTTCGGCCTTCAACTCTTCCGTGGTCGCTTTGACGCCGCCGAAATGGTTGTTCATCTCGGTGTACTGCGCTTCGGCATCCTTCTTGGATTTCTCCAAGGCGGAGACGATGTTGGCCATCTCCGTCGTCAGCGGCGCGAGCAGCGCCTCTGCGGTCTTTGCGTCTGCCGGCGCTTCCTTGGTGATGTAAGCGCCGCGGGACACGCTCGACATGAGCGCATTCTTCTTCTCGATGTTCATGGTCTGAGACCTTGCTTTAAGGGAGTTGCGCCCGTGCCTTTGCAATCAGTTCCTGCATAGGCTTGAGCATGGATACATCCAGCAAGGGATGCGGTGGCGTGGCTTCTGCCTTTTCTCCCAGCAAGGGGATCTTCGGCTGGAGCAGGTTCGCATTTTTGATCGCCCACCGGGTCAATCGATGCGCCTGACTCCGACTCTCACAAACCCCGTCAGCTACAAGAGCCTTTTCGAAGTCGGTGACAGTATCCAGTTCGGCTTCTGTCGAGGCCATCTTGACGAACGTCATCACGGCGTCTTTCTGAGATGGGAAAGTCACAATGGACACTTCCATCAGGTCGCCTTTGGTGACGATGAGCCACGGATCGTCTTCGTTTTCCATGGCATCGTTGAAGTGAAATTCTTCCAGCGTAAAGCCGACCGAGAAGTTCAGCCCGCCATTGTGCTTCAGCACCGTGTGGATGTCCTTGACGTAACCGACGTCCAGATACAGTTGCCCTTCCAGCAGCAGGTTATCGTTGACGGTCTCGAGTTTCTTGATCTTGCCGCCGACCTTGTTCCAGTCGTGACCGATCAAAAGCTGCACGCCGCCGGGGCCGGCGAGACCCTTCGCCTTGATGCTGGCGTCGAACGCCTTGGCCATGACCTTGTGGCCGTGGCGATCCGTCGAGGCCGTCGAAGCAATGCCTGCAATGTAGCCTTCAGGAATCCCGGATGCATCGCTCAACTGAATCGGCGTGAACGACACATCGCACTGGATTTTATCCCCAGCTTCCCATTGCTTTTTCATTGCAAGGCTCTCCCGCCGTTGTCTGCCGGTGGATTTTCAGGGTCCGGTCCACCATCACGCCCGGGTAGCTGCGGCACCTTCGCGTCCGGCGGCGGCAGCTTGTCATTGTCGTCGAGGGTCGCGGTTGCGACCTTCTTTTCGAAGCCGAGAACCTCGCGCTTCTCGTTGTTGGACAGGAACGTGACTTGGCTCAGCGTCTTGCCAAGGTTCGCTCGTCCTTCCCACAGTGCCGGCACCTGATCGAGATCGAACGAGATGCGCGCGCCCGGCGGGCAGATCGATTGCGTCATACCGGCGGCAATCGGCACCAGATAGCAGGGCACCACGGTGTCCTGCCAGTACGAGAGCCTGCTCTCGACGTAGTTGCTGGCGTACTTGGCGGCGTCGGCCGAACCGAGGCCCAGCAGCGCCACAGGAACGCCGAACACGCCGGCGATCTGCCGGGTCATATCGTCGAGCGGCAGCTTGGAGTGGATATCGCTCATGCCGTTGTCGAGGGAGTGCACCTTCACGTCGGTGTTGTAGAGGAACAGGATCTCGCCGGACTTCTCACCGCCGGAAGTGGATTCCTCGAGGTGCTTGAGCAGCGCCTCTTTCTGCTGCCTCGTAATGGATTTCTCCGCCGTGATCACGTACTTGACGTTCGGATGGCCGGTCGCCGTGTCCAGCGCGCGCTGCATCAACGCCTTGATGATCTGAAGCGGGATCGAGAGGGACTCGATGGCCGCCGGGGCCTTGTTGTATTCGACCAGCCCCGTGAGGCTGGGGAACGCGATCTCGGCGGCGTAGGAAATGCCGGTGTTGCCGCCGCGCTCCGCGGTGCGCCGCGACGGCATCGTGGTCATCTGCTCGCCGTAGCCGTACTCGTATTTGTCGACGACGCCTCTCTGGTTGAGCACGCCGCGGACATGCTTGGCCGCCAGTGGGTAGAGGCCGTTGGCGATGCCGTTGGTGCCGACACCGACCTTGAAGTGCGCACGCGCGTACAGCATCAGGTTCAGAGCGACCCAGTACTGCATCTGCTGAGCGGTGTAGGTGTCGTTCGGGCTTTTCAGAAGCTCGTTGATCGCCTTGATCTTGCCCGGGGCCGCCTGCTCCGAAACCTGCGTATTGGGGTCCGCTTCGCAGAACCACGGCACCGACTGGACTGAGGAGGCGATGAAATTGGTGATGCGGTACAGCTGCGGAGATTCGCGCTGCGCCACATCCGCGGTCGCTATCGCCTTCGAAGACAGGAAGCGAACCGACTGGCCGCCCATGATGTAAATTGGGCTGTTCGGCTCGTCGCTGACCTCGCGATCCGGCTTCTTCTTGGTGAACCAGTCAGTGAAAGCCATCAGTGCAGCTTCCTCTGTAGCAGCGGCTGCGTCTTGACCTTGGAGTCCAGCATCGAGGCCAGCGCCGCCATCGCCCGGTAGATATCGACAACGGTCTCCGGCGTGGCCGGGTGCTCGCAGTAGTGCTCTGCGGCCCGGTTGCAGGCGTCAGCCAGACGCTGGAGATCGCTGTCCATCGGGTTCAGACTTGCCGGCGGACCACAGCGGCGCGGCGCTGGGCCAGCGCGCTGGCCTGCACCACTTTCGGCGGGGCCGACTGCGGTGCATGATTCGTTCTGGGGGTGGTCATCGTGCGCGTGATCGGCGCGTGCTGGCTCTGGTTGGTGCCCGTCGCTCCCGTTCGCCGCGCGTATGAGCGCCCGCCACCACATCCGCATCCCATCACTCATCTCCTACCACATTTTAAATTTGAGTACGCCGCCGCTGTCGTCATCGTCCAGCGCGGTCTCGTTTGCAACATCTTCCACGGCGTATCGCGTGGCGTCCCAGCCGTGGTTGAACGCATCGACCGGGGTAGAAAGAGCTTGGCCGGTGAGCTTGTCGGTCATCCAGCTGTAGAGGTGCGCCTCTTCCTGCATCTTCTCGCAGTTCGGATCGATGATGATCTCGAAACCCTGAAGAAACAATATGCCGGTCTTGACGCTGCCGGGGCCTTTTTTCGCCGGCACCGCGTTGATGCCGCGGCTTTGCAGAAACTCGATGGTGCCGGGCTGGGAGCTATCGCAACAAACCCGGTCGCCGTCCTCCCGAGTGACTGAGCGCACCATGTGAGGCAGTTGATCCATGGTGACGCGACCGGAGGCTTCGTTGGCGATGTAGATCTGCTTCCTGTCGTAGAAGACGAAGATCTTGACTACGAAGCTGGGATCGCTGCCGAAACCAAAATCCATACCGTAATAAGGAGCAGTGTTAGCAGGCACATCAGGACGGCCGACACGGACCCGGGTGAAGACTTTCGTCTCGTAGCTGATGTCATAAGCGCCCTCCCACACATGCTGGTAGCGCGCGAAGTTGCCGTCCTTCAGAACCTGCATCTCGCCGGGCATTTCCGTGTTCTCAAAGAACGGATTGTCCCGGTAGGAGACTTCGGTGACGATACTGCGCGGCGGAGGCTCGCCTTTCCTGAAGTAGGCATCGACGGGGTCGGTCGGCTTGTCCGGGTTCCACGTCCAGATTAGCTCCGATCCAGCGGCGCGGACGGTCGGGAGCAAGATTTCCATGCTCTTGGCCGATATCGTCTTCGCTTCCTCGATCCATACGATGTCTGCACCTTCCAGAGATCGAATGCTTTCCACGTTGCGCTCAAGGCCGACGAAAATGAACTGGCTCTGCGTGCCGTTGTGGATGATGTAGCGGTCGGTGATGGTAAACTGGTTCGACATCCCGAGAGCGCGGATGCGTTTTTCAATCAGTTCTTTACTGGAGTCGCGGATCGAGTTCTGAAACTGCCGGGCGCAGACGATGCGCTTGCGCTTCTGGCTGGCGCGGATCGGCAGGTAAGTCGAGACACTCCATGACTTGGCGGAGCCTCGACCACCATGCAGTGCCTTGTGACGGATATTCTCGGCGAAAAGCGTGTCGATAAACTTCTGACCCAGCCGGGCCTCTGCGGCGGCCGTGCGCCCCGCTTGCTGGGTGCGGAGCTTGGCGTAGCCTTTGCCACCGGAAGGCTTTGGCACTGGCGCATCAGCAGCACTATTGCGATGATGATCAAGAGCCATAGGATAGCGTTCCCCAGAAGTGCGCCGACAATCAGTTTGCCGCGATCAGGATCAGGATCGGCAGCCATACAACCACGCTGAACAAAAACCCCAAAGTAAGTCCCCTGAAAATCATGCAGCAGGGGCAGGACGTGTAGAGCGTATCGGCCAGTCGTGTCGTCCAGTGCTCCGGCGTCTGGCACCAATTCGGCATGAAGGTCTGGGACGCCCACGCCAGAGAATTCGATAGGCTGTTGTCTTCCCAGTCGTCGACAACCTTGCCATCGTGATCGATGTCCTCCTGCTCCGGGGGCCTGAACCGGAACGGGTTCACTGGTCGATCACCATGTTGTCCTTTTGGGCTACCTCCTTCGGCAGGAAGGTGCCGGAGGGGATGCCGACAATGTTGACCGTCTCTACAAACACTGGACCGCGACCGCCTTGGTCGGTGGGGTCGGCAAGGTCCGGCCGCATGGCGTAGCCGCGATGCCGGTGGACGGTCGTGAGGTAAAACAGGATGCAGCGGGTGTCGCCAGCGTCGATGGCTTCGAACAGTTTTGACTCGGCCTTGTCGCCCATCGCCTCGCGGGCGTTTTCCATCGCATCCATGCATTCAGGATGCTTCTCGATGTAGCGGGTCATGGTCGAACGCGGGATCTTGAGGGAGCGGCAGACCTGCGTGAGAAGGCCGCGCTGCTTCAGGATCATCGTGGAAACGAGGGTCGGCGTGATACCGTGGCGCTGCTCGATGCGGGCGAGGTTATTGGCCAGAATCTCCTCGCGCGTCTTGCGCGGCGGCGGCACCTTCACCTTCTTCTGGCCATCGCGGGTGTAGCCGGGCTTGACGCGGGCCTTGGGGCGCTTGGGGGTTACGGGTTTTTTCGTCATCACCTCGACTCGGTCTGCGTGTGGACGCATCCGGTTTGCCTTCGCGGGATTGCCTCTGGGGACACCCGGTCGACCCAAAAGTTGGCAAATCACGAATTGGCCGAAACCTACTGCCAATTGTGTCGGTTTGGCAAGGGCTTGCTACATGTGGACGATTTTGTCGGCCCGGACAGTGGCTCTTGCGCCGCCGAACAGCGGCATCAGGATCTCGATCATGCCGACCGTGGTATCAGAAGAACAGACTGATTTTATTGTGGAAAGGACGCCGTGGACGAGTTTGACGTGATCGCCTTTGTGGAGGATTTCGTCGAACAGACCTTGGGCTTCGGCAAGGCGGACGGCGTCGATGGTCTTCTGGGGCGCTCGCCACGGCCGACCCTCATCATCTGCCAAAAGGGGACGGTATCGGCAGATGCCGCGAGCCAGCCGTATCGAGGAGTGGTGGGCGTCGGTGATCGGGATGAAGAGGTAGCGTGGGAAGATCGGGAAGTTGCGCATGACGTACTGGCCTGCGCGGGTGTGGTGGCGTTTCTTGATCTGCGGCAGGTAGGGGGCGAGGCCGAACCGACAGAGTTCGACGTGGGCGGTGTACTCGGACGCGGGTTCTGTGATCAGTGCTGCCCAGTCTGATCTCGCCATGATTCCCCTCCGGTTTGCGGACTCATAAATCCGTTCCGTCATCCTGTCGAGTGTCCTTGAGGACAAGGGGGACGGCCGCCTTGCGCAGATCGAGGTGGCTAAGTTTCAGGCGCACGGCCAGCCGGAGGAGGCGTGCCAGCGGGGCGGGAACACCGGCCTCCTCGTACCAGTATCGCTGGCAGGTCCGCCAGTTGGGGCCTAGCAGCACAGAGGCAGTCTCGTTGTCTCGGATGCCCAACTGCGCGCAGATGGACCGGAACTCGGTCTTCGACATCTTGGGCGAAGCCTTGGGCGGCTTGACCGGGGTCGAAGCCCAGTTCTTGGTACCGCCACGGGAGGTGCGCATCGGGGGCTTCCGTCAGGTTGTCGGGGTTTAGAAAGTCGAAAAAACTCGACGGCGTTTTTTGACATCGAGTGATATCAAATTCAATAGATTAGCGGCGATCCGTCAATATGACGGAAGGAAAAATACGAAAAACATACGTATTCCGGGCCGCCCGGCGCGTTCACGGTCCGTTCCCGTTTTGCCGCGCGGGTGTTGCGCGCGCGCAACACCCGTGTTGCGCGCGCGCCACACCGCGCAGAACGCGCAGCGCGGCCCGCACAGCGCGCAGCGCGGTGCGGGTGCCGTCCCGGCACCCGCACCGCGCAGCGCGCACAGCGCGGCCGCGCAGCGCGGCCCGCGCACAGCGCGGCCGCACAGCACAGCACAGCGCGGCCGCACCGCACAGCACAGCGCGGCCGCACCGCACAGCACAGCGCGGCCGCACAGCACAGCGCGGCCGCACAGCGCGGCCGCACAGCACAGCACCCGGCACCCGGTGCCGGGTGCACCCGGTGCCGGGTGCGCACCGCGCGCGCACCGCGCGCACAGCGCGGCCGCACAGCACAGCACCCGCACCGGGTGCCGGTGCGGGTGCGGGTGATCGGAATCATTTAGACCGGGTGCCCCATGGGGCACCCGGCCGGGCCGTCACATGCGGCCGATACACTCCGGCCCGAAACCGGATGCGATAGAAGCCGGGACGGTAAGCTTGCGCGCGCACCGGCCGCAACGGCCCTCATGCCAGATTTGCAGCGCGGCCGGGACGGTGCCGCGCACAAGGGCTTTCCAAGCCCATGTGAACGCGACGGCCGACGGGGCATCCGGCCCGATATCACCGGGACGGGGCACCTTGCGACCGGCCCAAAAGATGCCGCGCGCGATTCGGCCCAAATATTTATAATCGCCGGTATTGTCCGGGCCGTTCAACAGCGCGACGAAAAAAGTATCGGTGCCGTCCGGTGCGGCCGAAACGCGATAGGTGAAACGGGTGCCGGTTTTTTCCGACACAAGAGTCACCGTCGCCTTACCTGCGCGCAGGAAAGCAAGGGCCGACTCGGCCGTCATGAGACGGCCGGACATGGACTCGGGTGCGGCCGAGTCAACGGCTTCGCAAACGAGCGGTGCATCTTTCGGGAAGGCGGCGAAAAAATCAGTCATGGCAGACTCCAAAGGTGAAACCGGTGCGGCGCACCGGCACAACAGATATGGCATGCCCCATTGCAGAACACAATGGGGCATGGTGATCTTTTTTGAAAAAAGATTCCGGGTGCGCTTGCGCGCACCCGGACCGGGCCGGTTAACCTTTCAATTCGGCCATCTTGCTTGCGAGCGTCCAAAGCGCGCGGTTAAGCTTTACATCTTGGTCAATGCCTTGCACCGCGCGGGTGCTCATGCGGCGACGGCGATTCGTTTCGGCATCGATTCGAACACCGCGCAGACCACCGCGAATCACGTTCTCTTGGATCACGTTAAAATTGGTCCAAAGGTTATCGCGATTCGAGTCTTCCGCACGCCGGGCCGTTAGCAATTGCACCGCTTGCACCGGCGAGTCCACGTTTCCGTCGGCGTCGCCGAAACGAATCGTGCGCGCGGCATCGGCCATTGCGAGCGACTCTTCCCGGTCCAATTTAATCTTGGACCATTCCACCGGTGCCTCTAAGGCAAGCTTCCCGCTTTCGATCACGGAATAGGTGCCTTCGATCACCTTGCCGATAACATCTTTCCCGGTGTGGCGCACCTTAACGGAGTCCACGTTCTGCAACATGGTCACCATGCTGTTAAGGCAAGAGATGCGGAAAAGGGCCGTCATCAATTCGTAAATTGACGTGCCATCGTTGGCATTTTTCAGCAAGGTTTCGAGCACCGTATCACCGACGGAATAGCGCGCATCCGAGTCCATCTTGCGCAAGCGCAACAGGTGCTTGGTGAACGGTGCTTTTCCCGGCACCCGAGTCAGTGACTGCTTCGCACCGACGACTCCGACTCCGTGCTTCGCATATTCCCGCACAATTTCGATTGTCGGAATAGGTGCGAATCGTTCACTGCGCGACTCGTGCGCGGTGGTCGCAAACACGGAAGGTGCAAGCTTGTAAAGCTCATCTTCCGTCAATGCGCGGCCGGTGTCGAAACGTGCGGTGTTGGTATAGATAGACATAGCAGACTCTCCTAATGGGCCGTCCGGCGAAAGCGGTGCTTTCCGTCCCGGCGACAAGTGCACTTAGATCATAGATCAAAAATCTAGTCAATGCCGTATTGTCATAGCAGATATGAAAATATGCTATTGACTTGTTTTTCGGGGCATGATCTAAGTGCACTTGTCGCCGGGACATGGTGTCGCCGGACGGCCCAAACGAAAGAGAGTCTGCCATGCTTACGAATCTTCACCCGGCCGATGCTTTGCTTGCGCTCAAAGCACAGATTGCGGATTTAGAAGCCCGCGCTGAAATTGAACGCCAGCGACTCATTGCCATGGGTGCCGGTCACCATGACGGTGACTTGTCCCGCGCCAATGTGATCGTTTCGCACCCGGAACGAATCAATTGGAAAGTGGTCGCCGAAACCTTGAAACCGTCGTTTCGCTTTCCGCGCGACAAGTGGTCCGAGTCCATGGTCGAAATGGTCGAAACCAATACCAAGGTTTCGGAAGTGGTCACCGTTAAGGTGAACGCCAAACCGGCCGCATAATTCACCCGGCCCGCGCGCAGCGCGGGCCGGACTCTTCCGTCCCGGCTTTTCGGCAGACTCGCCGGGCCGGAACGGCCCGGCCGGGTGCGGGTGCACCCGGCCGGGTGCGAAGCACCCGGCCGGGACGGCCGGGACGGCCGGGCCGACGGCCGGGACGGCCGGGACGGCCGGGACGGCCGGGACGGCCGCGCGCAGCGCGGCCGGGCCGGACGGCCGACGGCCGGGCCGGGCCGGGCCGGGCCGGGCCGGGCCGGGCCGGGCCGACGGCGGCGGCGGCGGCGGCGGCGGCGGCGGCGGCGGCGGCGGCGGCGGCGGCGGCGGCGGCTTGGCGGCCGGGCGCGAGCGCACCGGGACGGCCCATCGGGCCGTCCCGGTGCGCTCGCGCGCGCCGCGCGCGCGGCCCGGCTTCGCCGGGCCGCGCGGGCCGCGCGGCCCGGCCGTGGAGTCTGCCAGACATCGGCCGGGCCGCCGCCCGCGCGGGTTAGGCCGTCCCGCTAGCAGGATCCGGCTCCGCGCGAGCAATAACGCGAGCAATGAGCCTCGCGCGAGCAATAAGCCTCGCGCGAGCAATAACGCGAGCAATGAGCCTCGCGCAAGCAATGAGCCTCGCGCGAGCATTAACGCGAGCAATGAGCCTCGCGCGAGCAATGAGCCTCGCGCGAGCAATGAGCCTCGCGCGAGCAATGAGCCTCGCGCGAGCAATGAACCACCCGGCCCATGGGCCGGGTGGTCGCGAGCATTAATCCGGTGCGAAGCCGAAATAGAAGCGCGGGCTATGGGTGAATTCCAAGGTGCCGCGCTGGCCGTCCGACTTGCGGGTGACAATCACAAACGGTGCGGCGAAACTGTGCACCGTGAAAGCTTCCGTCATTTCGGCCGTTGTCATGCGCGACTCGGCCCGCGCAAGATCCTGATAGGGCTGGCCGGATTCAATCATGTCCCGGCGAATCATGGTGTCAAAGGATTCAGACATTGTGGCAGTCTCCGATTTGGGCCGGTGCACTATTGCCCGGCCGATGGTTGGAATATAGCAAACCTATCCTGGAAGTCAATAGGTCATTTTCATTTACTTGCGGCTTTTTTCAAAGCCTCTTGCGCGGTGCGGGCCGTGACATAAACGACTTGCCACGGGTGCGGGTGCCACCCGCATGTTCCTAGTTGGCCGATGGGCCGGACGGCCCATCGGTTGTCGCGCAAGTGAGTCGCTTCCATTTCAGTGCAAGTGATATGAGACATGCTTCACCTTTGGATTCCAGCAAGCGCGGCAATCGCCGCATTTTCCCTCTTGCTTTGGCGCGGGACAAGCGCGGCCCTTCGCGCGCTTCTCGTTGTGGACTCCGCTCGTTGTCGGCCAAGCTTGTGTTGCATCGCCGTCAACCATGGTCGCGCTGACTCGGATAACCAGATTGCGCGGGACGACTCCGCCCGCTTTCTGGAAAGCCTTGACGATTCCCAATTCACGAGTCGGCAGCCAATGTTTAATCTTTGGCGTTTGCCGCGCGACTTCGCAAATCTTTTCAAGGTGCGCGACGGATTGCAAATCGCCCGAGTCGTGCCAACGGTGCCAACCAACGGCAATCGGACCATTGCGGCCCTTGCCAGTGGTATGCGCATGGTTAAGCATCATAACCATTGCGCCAACCCAAGCGGGATTAGACAATCCGGCGAGTCTCGTTTCGTGCGCTTGCGCGACGGACGGATAAAGATAGTTTGCTTTGAGCGCATAGCACCCATGGCAAACGGAACCTTCGACTTGCGCAAGCTTCGCACCGGTGATGCAAGCCTTTGCGCTGATACCGTATGCGGTGCCGGGCATTTTGCTTGGATAGCCAAGCGGCCCGGCGACTTCGATTGCTTCTCTTTTCAACATGGCAGACTCCGTTCGTTTCAGTATTGATAAGATAGCATGCTCACTCGAGAAGTCAACAAGTCATGGTCATCTTTTTTGCATAGCTGATATGTCAATAAGCTGTTGACTTCTCAAATTGTCGTGCTATATTCCTGACACTGAAACGGCAACAAGGAGTCTGCCAGATGAAACAAGAGAATCAAAAGTATCGCGACTTGCTTCCGAGCGAACTGGAAGCGGTGCAAACCTTCGCTGCGGAATTCGGCCGGGCTTGGAAAGAGCGACTCGCTTTTGACTACTGGCCAGCCGCGCGAATCTTTATCGCGCGCAACGGCCGCAGCTGCCACGAATTGCACCGGCTTCGAAACGAGCTAGGGCCGCAGTGGCTGGCAGGATTCAAACTGCCATGACCTACATTGTCACAGTCCGATATCGGACCAACTCCGGCGTCAACGCGCGCGATGTGCGCGTTGAAGCCGCCGACATGATCGAAGCACTCGCGCTGGCGTCGGACCACGTCCGGCGCAAGCGCGGGGTCATCCGAATCGACGGCGGCGATTGCCGCCCGCTGGTGCTGGAGGACTGACAGGCGGCGCGCGGCGGTTTGCCAGTTTCTGGCAAACCGCCGCGCGCCGCGCGCCATGCATTCGTGGTACCACGGCCATGCGGCGGCGGCGGCGCTTGACGCCGGGCCGGGCCGGTGGTACCACGAAGTGGCCCGCCGGGCGGTAGGGCCGGGCATTTTCCCTGTTTTTGGTACCAAAAAGGCTGTTTCGGCGTGGTATCAGGGCGTTTTCCGGCGGTTTGGCGGGTTTTAGGGCGGGAAACGGCCTTTTACCCGCCCCCGGCGGAGGCCCTGCGCGAGCATTGAGCGGGGTCGCCACCAGCCCGCCCACCGGCCCACACGCGAGCAATAAGCCCAACGCGAGCAATGACTTAACGCGAGCAATAAGGCGAGCATTGATCTTCGCGCGAGCAATAACGCGAGCAATAAGCGCGAGCAATAACGCGAGCAATAACAGCAGCTTGTAACGCGAGCAATAAGCCAGTTGCCAATACGCAAGCAATGACAACACCTTGCGTCCCCACGGGGACGCAAGGTGTTGTCATTGCTTGCGTATTGGCAAC
>Ga0193738_1000428_pt1 | contig 22638 bp, 22 predicted proteins | sample L2a1metaG_FD_144927 | JGI IMG/M metagenome (GOLD analysis project Ga0193738, IMG submission 144927) | Soil microbial communities from a riparian zone of the East river system, Colorado, United States - L2a1 | ecosystem: Environmental > Terrestrial > Soil > Riparian zone | place: USA: East River...
AATCTGAAGCATGTCAGGCGGGGACTGGATACACTCAACACACTTGTGATCGGTGTAGTCCGCGAGCGCGGTCAAGAACTCGTCCCACTGCTGGGGCGAGGACTGTGCAAGGCGCGCGGCGGCCATCACCATGTCCTTGTCGTTCATATCTTCAATACTTTATCTGCGTCATGTCCAGTATGTCGGGGGCGTCGAGCGCACTCCCCCCACTCGGCGTCACCTTCGCGTAGTTGTTGGTGCTCTTCTGCCATGGCTCCCCGCGCACAAGCTGGTTCGCAGCCGCGCGATTGGGGAGGAGCACTTGCTCCCCCTTGCCCTTATGTCTGATGAGGCCCTTCATCACACCGCGAACACCACATGCGTGCCGGACTGCGTGCCGGTCGTGTTGATGGCCGCGCCGCCCGGTGTATTTGTCACGTTGAACGCGCCCGTCGTAAACCCGCCGCCAGCCGCCACGTAGTACGTCGGCCCGATAGCAATGCCTGTCGGCAGCGCGCCGGTCGACTGAAACCGGATCGCCTGACCCGGCTGCCAGCCGTGACCCGCCAACGTGACAAGGCCGGGTGTGGCAATACTGATAGTCGCCGACCGCTGATTGAGCTTCACCTGCACCGCCTGTAGTGCCGCAGTGAAGTCCTTACGGTCGATGGCGCGGTGAACGGGGATGCTCGCCGCCGCTTCCAGCGCCTTGATGAACTTCTCGATATCGTAGTCATCCACCAGCCGCTGGATCGGCGTGATCCCGTTACCGGTTTGCGCCAGCGGGATAGTCCGCTCGTAGTCGTTGTCGTCGATCTTGCGATAGTAAGTGACTGCGGCCATGGAGCGCTCCTATTTACCTGTGACACCGGAACGGCGCGGCCCGGCGGACTGCTTGCCGAACATGCCAGTCGTGCCACCCTTGGCCCACTTGCCGCCTGAACCCGACTGCGCCTTGCCGGTGCCCGCCGCCGACAGTGACTTGCGCGGCCCGGCAGTCTGCTTGCCGAACATCTTGGTCGAGCCCCCGTCAATGAAGGGCTTGGAGCTGCTCTTGATCACTTTGCCTTTTGCCATTTCTCTCTCCTGTGAGGTTATCCCGGTCCACCTTGGACCGTGTTGGTACGTGGGCCTTGGTCGTTGTTCATGGGCGGACCCTGTTGCGCGCCCTGCGCCTGCGCCGCTTGCTCTTGCAGTGCCGCAGCCTTCTGCTTCTCCTTGAGATCGTCGTCGGACGGCACCACAAGCTCGCCCTCCATGCCGATACCTTCGGAGACTTTGCGCAGCACGACTGCACGTCCTTCGGCCCCCATGATCCCCATGTCGATGGGGTTGGCGGTGGCTTGCAGGAACTCGATCTGTCGGGAGCGCTCGGTTTCGCGCTGGATAGCCACGGTCACGCCCTTGACCCGGATCGCTTCCTGCCCAGTCAGCATGCCCGACTGGTCCGTCAACATGATCATGTCAAACAGATTAGACAGGAGCCCCTGTAGAACATCACGGTCGATGTTGGCGGCAACCGTTTGAAGGATCTTCGAAGCATTGCCCATGAGCATCGCAAGACCACTGGCTGTCCGTCCCGCACCGCCCGACGAACCTCCCGATAGGTATTTCGGTATCGCCGACAGTTCATCCGCAAGATCGGAGAACTTCTGGTATGTCTGAAGCAGCTCTCCTGCGTTGGAGTTGGGCTGGAAGAAGTCGATTGGCTTCTGCGAGCCCGAGTTAGCGCCCATCGGATCGGAAGTGACGCGCCAGCGCTTCCACGGGTAGAGATCCTCGCCATCCTCGTCCGGGGAAAGTCGATCTGTATTAACGACCACTTGAGGACCGGAAGAGATCGAGAGGTTGTTAACCAGCGCGCGTAGGGTCGCATTAGCTACCTCGCCGATATCGCTCAGAATATCCGGCAACCCGTTCCCAACTGGCGTACCCGGTACTTTCTCGAAGCTCGTAATGAAATAGGGGTGTCGCTTGCGCGGGCTCGGCGAAAGCTGAACCTTGATGACGTGGCGTCCAATGAGCCACGCCTGAATAAAGTAATCTCTCATCTCGTCCGGGATCTGCTTGTTGCTCATCCCATATTCGCGCAACATCCGCCCTTGCACGTTCCCGTGATACTCTATGCATGAGATCAGCCCCGACCGGTTCATGTTGGGGTTCTCGCGCGACTCTTGTACCGCGCGCTCGGAGTCTGTGGTGTCCCAGTCTTCGTTCAAACCGCCGCGCCCATACTCGTCCAGTACGGCGCGGATCGCCTTGACGTCGTAGCCGGGCAGATCCAAGAGGTCGTTAAGATCAGCGCGCGATACGCGTGAACGCTCAATGACGGCAGCGTCTTCGATGTCGCCGCATCCGGGCGTCCACCAGATGTCGAACGGCGAGGTCCGCATCCAGAACAGTCGCGGCTTCTGATCGATGACAGCGGTACCATTCTTCCAGTTCACCACCGGTACGATCTTGACGACCGGCCCCTTGATGCAGGCGAAGGGAAACATCGGGATATCAACGAGGAAGGCTGCGAGGGCTTCGTAGAACTTCCCCTCGGAAAGGATCTCATCGATCTTGTCTTCGGCAACCTGCGCCTGTTTGGAAGCCCGCTTCTTGGCGGCTTGGCGGGCGGCTTCCATCAAGGAAAAAGTTCGATCCCGAATTGAGGTGGCATCAACGGGCGCGCCCGCTTGGGCCTGTGTCTGCGCTTCGACACCCACCAATTGCGCGATGGACTGGATGATTTCCGGCGGGACATCGGGGTCTTGCGGCGGCTCCAGCCCCCACGGCCTCTCGTTGGAGAGGTAGACGTCACGGAGAAGCGAACTGGCCCCCCTGCACTTCATGGAAATGAGCCGGGCGTAGACTTCCGAACCGCCGAACTGCTTGATCTCCATGAGCTTGCTTGCGTCGTACTGGCCGTTGAAGACCCGTAGGCAACTCAGGAGACGTTCGCTCCAGCCCGATCCACCCGTGTTACGGTGGTTCTTGAACGTCTCAAACTCGGTACGGATAAACCCCGCCAACCCTGTCGCTACTTCCTCGGTGACAGGCTTGGCGGCTCTGGCTTTTTCTTCGTCGGCGAGCTTAATAGCGGCGTTGAGTTGCGCTGGCGGCACAACCCGCATCACGCCCCGTCCTGTAGGTCCAATAGCCGGAAGTGCCATGCTAGACTCATAACGCAGTGACGGGCATGATTACAGCTATATCTAGAGCTTGGAACGCCCCATGACACAAGAACTTCTTGGCAGCCCGGCCAACAGCGACATCGCGCTGGTCAAGCTCGCCCGCGAAATTGCGATGGATATCCAGCCGCTCGAAGTCATCCTGAAGCGGCACTTGGTATCAGACGAGAAGTGGGCCGAACTACAATCAAGCAGCAAATTCAATGCTTTACTGTCTAGCGAGGTCGAGACATGGCAGACCGCGCTGAACACCCACGAGCGGGTCAAGATGAAGTCGGCGTCGATGCTGGAGGAGTGGCTCCCGACACTGAACACAAGGATGTCCAACACTAACGAAGCCCTCCCGGCGGTAATCGAGGCCGGGAAGATGCTGGCCCGGATCGCGGGGCTGGGCATGCCCGGCGAGATCCAAGGCAACGTCGGCGAGCGCTTCGTGATCAACATCTCAATGGGGCCGCAGGTAGAGCCCGTATCGTTCGCCAAGGATGTTACCTCGCAGGTAACTATCGAACATGAGCCCAGCAAATGAGAGCTATCAACTACGTAGCGCCCCCCACATGCGGCGCGTTTATGCAGTCGAAATCATTCGGGCGCTTGCTGGCGGGGCCGGTGGGGTCCGGCAAAACAACATGCTGCGTGTTCGAACTGCTCAGACGCGCATGCGAGCAGGCTCCTTCGCATGACGGCATCCGCTACACCAGATTTGCTATTGTCCGACAGACACTGAAGCAGCTCAAAGACACTGTCTTAAAGGATATCCTGTCATGGCTGGAAGGACTGGTGAGCTACAAAGTCAGCGACAACACGATTTACATCACGATGGGCGACGTGAAGAGCGAGTGGTTATTGATACCGTTGGACTCCCCGGAGGATCAGCGACGGTTACTGTCTATGCAGTTGACTGGGTGCTGGATGTCGGAAGCCATCGAAATGCCTGTCGATCTTGTGGACTCACTGGCTGGCCGTTTAGGGCGCTATCCGTCTGCCCAAATGGGTGGTGCGACATGGTTTGGAATGATAGCTGACACCAATATGCCTTCAGAAGGAACTGAGTGGCACAAGTTCATGAACGAGGACGTTCCCATTGATTGGCAGATCTTCGTCCAGCCGGGGGGCTTGGAGCCGGAAGCCGAGAACCTGCAGTGGCTGACGCAGACCGCAGATACGATGAAGCTACCGGAATACGACCCGGTAAGGATAATGCAGGGGAGATCGTACTATGAGCGACTGGCGCGGGGACATGGGGCCGACTGGGTACTCCGATACGTCCACGCCAAGTACGGTAACGACCCCAGCGGCACTGCAGTGTTTCGGGAGTCCTTCAATAGATCGTTCCACGTTAGAGACGACGTACTGCCTGTCTCAGCTCAACCCCTTATTGTCGGGCAAGATTTTGGCAGAGATCCGTGTAGTGTTATCGGGCAACTCGACCACAAAGGGCGTCTACTCGTCCTACAGGAAGTGATCGCGGAAGACACCGGACTGGAGATGCACGTCGACAAGTCGCTGCGTCCCGCGCTGATGCACGAGCGTTATCTGGGCAGGGCAACCGCGATGGTGGGAGATCCAAGTGGCATCAGCAAGAGTTCGATCTATGAAGAAACAACCTTTGACGTCCTCAAGCGCATGGGAATGCACGCCTTCCCCGCGCCCACCAACGATATCGATCCACGTCTTCGTGCTGTCGAAGCATTTTTGCTCGGACAGCGCGACGGTGGGCCTGCGTTCATCATTGATAGAGACAGATGCCCCGTTCTGGTTAGAGCACTCGGAGGCGGTTACCGATACGCCAAAACCCGAAACGGGATGAGGAAGCTCACCCCCGACAAGAACGAATACTCGCACGTCATGGACGCCCTCCAATATTTATGTCTGGCGGCGCATGGCGGCATGGCGAGTACGTTTGCAATACGCCTTGGCAGAAGGCCAAGAAACACGCGGCCAAAAATGCGGGCGGGCGCGTGGACTTAACTTTACAGATTAAACAAGAACACACCGTTGGACGGCCAGCCAACGTATAGCCGCCCATAGATGTTTGGATCGCCCCAGATCTGCGACATCTGCCAGCCCAGATATTGCGATGGCGGTGTTGACGACTCGTCGCCAAATTTGGTCCACGCAAACCCGGCGGCTGGGCTCGCGCCGTTGCACACTCCGCGATAGTAACCGGGGATACTGTTAATCGTGGCGTATGTAAACACTGTCGGATAGGCGTTGCCGGGCGCGGCCTTGCCCAGCGCCACCCACATGGCGGACCCAAGGTAGCCGCCGGTTACTGTTGTCAGCCCCGGTATCGCGGCCCAGTTATCGCCGCCGTCGGTCGAGTAATGCAGCGTTCCCGGAAAAGCGCTGTTCCAATTCGCACAGAAGAACAAATGCCCCGCGTAGCCGGGCACCGACAACAGTGTGTAACCACAATAAACCCCGTTGTCGCCAGCGAGTGGTCCGTTCATCAACGTCCAGTTCGCGCCGTAGTTTATCGAGCGAAAGACACCAGTACCCGGCGCGTAGCAGTAATACGTTCCAATGTTGACGCGATCAGCCGCCAGCAACGTCGTACACCACTCCATTTGTCCGATGTATTCCTGCGTAGGCAAGCCACTACAGGTTAGCCACGTATTGCCATTGTTGGTCGTGTAGATCGGCGTCAGCACATTACCGCCTGCAATGATGACAACACTTGCTGTTGCGTTGGTCGGAGACAGCCCGTCTGCCCCCGTCGAAGCGCAGGCCATGCAACCGCCATATGTAAGATCGTCGGGACCGGTTGCGGGTTTTACCGGAGGCATGGTTACCGGGGACTGCCACGTGTGTTCTTTGCCGTAGTCGTAACTCCAGCAAGACATGCGACCCGAAAGTGGTCCCGTGATATAGGCCCAGACAAACGCAGGATTGTTCGATGCGTAGTCCATCCCCCATGCATGAGCGTCACCGTCATCGCGCGCCTTGGCCAATGGAGGGTTGGGCAGATCGGAAATCAAGACCATCTCGTCTTCTACGCCAACCAAGGGATGCACCGCGCCGGGAATAGCAAGCACCTGCTGCACCAGCATCTCCTCAATGCCTTGGCTCTCGTTCGTGCAGATGCAGGTGAAGGTGTTGTCTGTGGAACTCCAGTTAAGGTTGGACTCTAAAACATGGATGCCATGCCCATGAGCCTGCCAGTATTTGCCAGTCACGGGGTCTTGCACCATGTCACCCACCGCCGCAGGGCCGGTGCCCGTAGTCGTGAACCCGCCAAGCCACGGCACACCGGACGGCCCAACAGTCGTTTCCAGAGCGCCGCCGGTCGAGCCCCACCACGTCATCGACGCAGGTGCAGCGTTGCCTGTCTGCGTCTGAAATCCGCGCCAAACACCGTTAGGTCCACCAAAGGTGACACGTCCTTCAAATCCGGGCCTTGGATCGACGCAGATCGCATTAGCAATCGAACCCTCTCCCGGAGAACCGAACGGTAATCCAATTCCACAAATGGCTACTGTCGATCCGCTGATGCAGTCCCACACCCCCGACTTCAACCGCCATATATTGCCGTAGTTTCTTGCGTTAACCCCATCAATGCACCAGTACGTACCCGAGTTATCCATCTGGGCGGTCCAGACGTCTACCGGCTGCGTGTTAAGCGATGGTCCGCTTATCGCGTATTGCGCCGTGCCGTTGCGCGCGATTGTCATGCCGGTGCCCTGCTTGAGCGCGTCGGCAATCGTCATGACAGCGTTGGTATCGATCCCCAGCGACCGCGTCCCCGCAGCCATTGGTACCGTGGAAATTTCAGACCAGAAGGACGGGTTAGCCGTCATCCCCATCGCGGTGTAGCCGCTATCCACCGTCGTTATGCCGGGTGATCCATAATTATTATGCCCAAATGAAAATATCAGGCAGTTATTGGCGACGGTTGTTATCGGGGCATATCCTCCACCGGGATACATTTGATAGCCGGGCCTTGGTCCGCCAGCATCGAACGCGCTCCCCGGCATGGCGCTGACGTCGCAGCCCTGCACGGCGAAAACATTAACCATGTTGCCCTGACGTGTCCGGCCATGAATAAGCGTTGCCGCGACCGGCAACACCGATGCGTTAATCGTCCACGTCGAACCGGGCGTAGAGCCAGAACCGCTGGTAAGGCTGACAAGATAGATGCCGTTACCTGCCCCCCACCAACCACCTTCGATAACTTCCCCCGCACTCGTTACAGGCAATCCGCTGCCGGATATCTCCTGCCCAATCGCAAAGGTACCCGTAACCGTACCGCCAACCGTAAACGTCCTGTTGTTAACTGTACCCGCAGTGCAGGACGCTGTATCAGCGTTGGAAGTCCAGTACGCCAGCTGCCCGTCATGATAGTTGACACTGATGTTATACGTCCCGGCGGACGGCGCGACTGCGTAATATTCGTACAGTACACATCTCGTAGTGTCGTTGCGTGTCAAGCCATAGCGACGCGTCCATGTCAGGCTGGCCGTTCCGGTGTTCGTAACATTCGAAACGTGCCCCTCGCCTGCACACATAACCTGTACAATGATGACGCAGTTAGGTTGCGTCGTGGTGTAGTTGATAATTGTTGACGGCGTCGGATCGCTGGTGATTTTACTGAATGTCGCCCCACCGTTGGTGCTTTGGTAAATACCAACGCCCGCGCACGGCAGGATGATACGGCTGTGAACAGTTTCAGTCTGACTGCCAACCGTAAGTGAAATCATACTGCTGGACTTGTCGATGCACATCCCCGCATAGCCGGGATATTGGCTCGGCACAGGCAGGCCCGGAACAACCGCCCATGTCGTACCGCCATCCAGCGTGCGATACACGCTTGCCGGACTGGCTACGTGCGCGTCAGTCATGACTGCACCGACAGGCAGGCCGACGTAAACTACCTTCGGGTTAGTGTGGTCGCCAACGATCTTCTGGTTTGCAAACTTGTTCTTTGGCGCGTTTGTAATATCGGAACCAAAGTGTTCCCAGTATCCCGTATTATACACACTGAACTGTACGTTGGTTCTGGTCCAAGATGTCACGCCACCATTCGATGAAATAAAGATCAGGTAATGCCCGGCGTTATTCCCATAGGCAGAGTCGCCGTAGACCATAAACGCCTTCTGGTAATTGGTTGGCGCACCGATAATCTCGTAGACGCCGTTCGCAACACCGCCATTATGGCCGCTGCCGAACGATATGGGGTTGACGACTTGATGCCACCAACTACCGTCCCAGAAATAAGCACCGGATACGTCCGTCTTGCAGTAGGCCCCGTTTGCAGCACCGGTCCCCGACACGTTAATCCCGACAACGTAGCCGCCATCGCCAAGCGGAAACGGTTGCCAGCCACTCGTAAGTGTTAACGCGACTGGCGGAAAATTCAGCGTTGCTGGCATCTTCTACACGCCCCATTTGGCAAGAGTATACGCGGCGGCATTGCTGGCGTCGGTCGGCGCGTTGACTAGAGCAGCGGCATGATCTGCATACGGGATAATAAACGCCTCGCAGATGATCGCGTTCGAATAGGTTCCAGCAGTTTCACCCCCTATCGAAATGCCACCAATGATGCGTGCTATCCCAAAATCTTGCCCTGTCAGGTTGGATGCATTCAAGACAGACGAGGACGTTGATCCGTCATTTACGATGCGAGAGTGATAAACCGTATTCGTCGCAGTAGCGACACCCTGATTTATAACAACATTATTAGCAAATACGCTGTAGTTACCGCTGTTGTAACGGTTGTAGAAACTCAGAGTGCTGCTGTCCCCCGACGCGTGCGGGCGTCCAGAAAACAAGACGCCGTATGCCTCTCCAATCACCCCGGTTTGTTTCCAGACCATGACCAGCATGAAAGGCGCTGCCTTAAAGAAGTTAGCCGTTCTGAGGCTCCTGCCCGTACAATCAAGACCCGGCTTACCGTTGAGCGCGTTAGCCACATACATTGGCCCTGTCGCGAAAGGGGTCATGTTATGTGTGGTCGGCAAGCCAAGGTCGCCTAACTGCGTCACTGTCTCAGTTGGTGCAGTCCCGGTCTTGGTAATCGAGGCCGCATTGCTGGCATCGATCCACCAGATAGCAGGTGTCGATGCGGTAAGCGGTGTCCATCCCACAACGACATCGGCGGTTGTGAACGACCATAGTGTGGTTGAAGACAGCGCTGCGACACCATTATTTAATGCATCTTTTACAATCCCCGCAGTCCAGACAATGTAATACTCCGTCGAGTTGGCCAGATTTGCTGTCAGATGCAGATGCAACGCATTGCCGCCGATAACTTGCAGCTGACCCGCACCGCTGCCGTTATCGGCTGGTGCATCCCAGCTGTCGACGAGCGAGTTGTCCGACGTTTTCTTCAAGGAGATTGTACCGGTGCCGAGCGTCACCGGCTCGCTGAACGTCACTATAAATGTAGCACCAATGACTAGATTGGTTGCGTTATCAGCAGGACTAAATGAGACAACCACTGGCGGATTTGACAACCAGTTGAATTTCACTCGCTGCTTCGACCCCACGGCGTCAAGCGATGGCTTCATTACAGTCGCCCAATGGGATTGACCTGCAGCTGTGCAGTGAACGCCATCAGGGTATTTACTAGTGTCATCAGCCGCCGCAAACGTGCCCCACGTTGGGTCAGCGGCCATATTAAAATAACCATCAATGGCATCGCCTACCCACGATCCCATCTCGGGGTTCATCCATGCAATGGCAGCGTTGTAATTCGCGTAGCCTGTCCAAGCAGATCCTCTTGATGGCGGCCCAAACGCCAACAGACGCCAACCCCTGTCCCGATAAATACGGAACATGGCCTTGTAACGAACGAGCAGTGCCTCATAATCCGCAGTTGACCCCAACCCGAGATCATTCGCATACGGCCATATGCTCATCATGTTGACACGACCGGGGAGAACCAGCGCGTTATTGGAATTAATCCGCCCCTCGTAAGTCGAAATGATAGCTCCGCTCGACGCTACAACTGTCACGGTTGTGGGTTGATCAGGCACGTAGAGCGTCGGATAGGCCCCAACTGCGGCAGTGCTGCTTGAACCTTCCGCAATGTAATTGCGATTTGCCATTATGCTGAACCGATTGTGATGGTCAGGGGGGCCGATAAAAGGCTGACGGTAGCGCCGCGCGTATGCGTGCAGGTGATTGGATGACTGCCTGAACTCAAAGCCGATAGACCAAGGTCGATATCGCCGAAATCTGCTTCTCCGGCAGTGATGACATGCGTATTTATAAGCGTGCCATTATCGTAAAGTTTAACAACGTCGCCAGCAAGCAGCGTACCCATGAAGTCAATATTGACCGACGGCGTAGTGTTCGTAGTGATGTTGTCGATACTGGATGACCCTAAATCCGACGCGCCGATAAGGTCAAGGACCGGTGCAACGCCAGCCGCCGGACTACCACCTACGCCCCATTTAGCAAGAACATAGGCGTCGACGTTGGTGGCGTCGGTCGGCGCGTTGGCTACAGCGGCGGCGTGATTGGCGTAGGGAATAATGAAGGCTTCGCAGATGATTGCGTTCGGCCCGTTATTGGCAACGTCCGCATTGCCCAGTACGATACCGGCGACGATACCGGCTGGCCCGGTAACGCCAGTCACAGTGCTTGCATTCAGTTTAGACGAAGTGGTGTTCCCATCCCAGACAACACGGGAGTGGTAAGCCGTACCCGCCACGGTAGGCACGTTCTGATTTAGATTGGGGAAGGTAGCTTCTATCGCGTAATTGGCGGAAGCGTAACGGTTCATGATCATAAATCCGTTGTTGGTGCCAGTCGCGTCACCTTGGATCAATATGGCGTAAGCCGCCGCGGGGGTAGCAATCTGCTTCCAGACAACGACAAGCATAAGCGGCTGCGCCCGCGTGAACGATGTCACCGTTCGAAGATCACTATTGGATGTGAACGAAAGACCCGGCTGACCAATAAGCGCGTCGGCCACATAGTACGGGCCGTTGCCCCCGACGCTGGGCGTCATGTGGTGTTGTGTACCCGTGGTGAGATCGTTCAACTGTGTGACGCGTTCGTTCGGCGCGGTGCCAACCTTGGTAATGGATGCGGCATTGCTCGCGTCCACCCACCAGATCGCAGCCGTCGTCGCCAGTAGCGGCGTCCACCCCGTGGGGGCAAGGCCGGTCGTGAACGACCACGCTGTGGTCGAGGACTGTGCGGCAACATTGTTTCCCTGAACGTCCCTGATAACGGTGGTGGGCCAGACAACATAAAGTTCGGTGCTGGCAGGGAGACTGGTTGTCAGGCGTATATGCAGCGTATTGCCCCCGGTAACCTCCACCTTGCCCGCAGTGCTACCGCCAGCCGTTGCCACGTTCCAGCTGTCGACTGTGGTATTGTCAGACGTTTTCTTCAGCGAGATAGTCCCCGTGCCGAGCAGGACAGTCTCGTTGAATGTCACGACCAACTCGGCAATGCCAATAACTACGCTGGTTGCATTATCAAGCGGGCTGTAGGACGTGACTGTCGGCGGGGTCGTATCGATAAACATCGTCTGGTTGACGGTGTTTGAGTAGACAGGCGCTTCAACGCCGCGCTGCAGCTTGATACGGGCGTAATAGGTTATTCCCGGCAGGAGCGTGGTGAACCCACCGTAAGTAATCGAGCCATCTGCAATCTCGGGACCGCTGAGTGTGTCCGACTCGCTGTCATGCAAACTACCAAAGCCGCTGCTGTCATCGACCTCAAGCGTCAGAATATCGCCCACCAGCGCTTCGTAGGTCGTCAGCGTGAACACCGGATCGTAAGCAGTGAAGCCGGATGTCCACGCCAGCGTCAGCGCTCCACTGGCTGCAACAGGAAAATTCAGTGTCAAAGGCATTTACACGCCCCACTTCGCAAGCAGGTAAGCGTTGATATTGATGAGATCGTTCGGTGCGTTGGTCCCAACAGCAGCGTGATCTGTATACGGAATAACAAAGAGTTCGTGTATGGTCGCGTCGGGTCTGTTCCCCGTGTCGCCGCCTATCATTATGCCCCCGATGATCCGCCCTATGCCAAAATCCAGTCCGGTTATGTTTGAAGCGTTCAAGGTAGATGACGAGAATGTACCGTCAGAAACAAAAATGGTTTTATACGCTGTATTGACTGTTACTGCGACACCCTGATCTTGGAAGCCGGGGGGAGCGTAGACGCCATAGTTAGCGCTGTTGAACCGGTTGAACGGGGTCAATGAACTGCCGTCACCGGTTGTCGAAGTCCCCATCACGATACCGTAAGCATCTCCTAATGTCGTACCCTGCCGCCATACACAGACAATCATGAACGGAGCCGCTTTGAAGAAATCTGTGCTTTTCATCCAACCGCTAGTCGGACCAACTCTAAGCCCCGCCTTGCCGTTAAGTATGTTGGCAACATAGACCGGGCCGGTCCCGCTTGCCGCCCTGTTGTGTGCGGTCGGCAAGCCAAGATCGCTTACTGCCGTCACGATCTCGTTTGGTGCAGTGCCGGTTTTGGTAATGGTAGAAGCGTTACTCGCATCGATCCAGAAAATAGCAGCCGTCGACGCCAGCAGCGGTGTCCAAGGAGGAGCGGCGACTGTCGTGAACGACCATGCAGTTGTCGACGATTGCGCGGCCAGAGGGTTGTTGGAAGCGTCTTTGACAACGCCAGCCGTCCAGACGACATAGTATTCCGTCCCGCCAAGCAGGTTGGATGGCAGATACATATGTAACGTATTGCCGCCTACGATCTGAAACTGACCGGCAGCGCTGCCAACATCGGTTGCCAAATCCCATACCTTGGCCGTCGAGTTGTCAGACGTTTTCTTCAGCGTCACCGCCCCCGACGCGCCGTACAAGACAGTCTCGCTGAACGTCAGGACAAGCTCGACGTTGTTAACGACATCAATTGCGTTATCGGTCGGGCTGTATGTGGTAACTGTCGGCGCTGTGGTGTCCGCCACGGCTATGCCGCCAGTGGACGCCCTGAACCGTCGCACGCCAACCGTGTTGTTCAGAAACGTGTCAAGCACCGGGACCATGACACGCGCCATGTTGGCCTGACCCTTGACGGTTGGATGGATGCCGTCGATGTTAAAATACAGCGTGTTTGCTGATGTCGAGTTCGGCCCAAGGACACTGTCAATGCCATAATCAACGACAGCGTCGATATCGATGCCAACCCGCGCCTTGATCGCGGCGGCAAACGTCGGGCGATAAGCCGCCACAACAGTATAAGCATGGGGTATCATGGTCGATGCAACGATCTTCAGCTTCTTGCCGCTGCTGATGCCGTAGGCTTTCATCGACGCGATATACGACATGTAACTCGCCAATTCCGCCGTCTGCGTACCGGCATTGCCGAAGTTATTAGCCGGTCCCCCGATCAGCAGAATATTAAGATCCGTTGCATGCAGCGATGCCTGCGTCGTTGCGATCCGCGTATGCCAGTCGGCAATTGTCGCCCCGTTAGTGGCGGGAGATTGCATCGTGGTTGGCACTTGTGAGTAAAACTGGACGTAGTTGGACAGAGACTGGCCGCCGACGTCGATGCTGGTGCCTTCGAATGTGATGAGACGGTTCCCCATGACATCAGGCTCCAAACGCTGCGGCGGCGAGAATGGTAACCTTGCTATCGCCTCTGGTTAGCGTCGGCGTCGACGATCCCACCGTCGTCGATTTCGCCAGTGAGATGTCCACGTCCGCGCTGGTAAGGTTTGCTATCACAGTGGAGTAGCCACCAGACCACGTAGCAGAACTAACACTCTCCATTCCCGCGAATGCCAGTGAAAAGCCACCGGAAGGAATAGTGAGCGAAGGTGCGACTATGGGGTCCGGAGGGTTCGCATAACCAGTCACTGACGTGGCCGGTGCTGCAGAACTAATTGCGTAAGCCATAACATAAGTAAATGCCACAACCGAGAACACGCCCGGCCCAGTCGACGACTCAACCACAAGCCTGCCCGAGCTACCGATAGGAATGGCTACGCGATAGATACCAATCTGCCTGTTGTTCGATATAACTGACTGGACCAGCATCGTCATGACCGTTCCAGCCGGACTACCGGTTGCCATGTCCTGATCTGTAACCAGCCTGAGAACAGGACTTGTCGCGTTGAGAACAGAGGCATGAGCAATAATCAGATATCTCGACGCACTCTCGGGACCGTCGAATTTGATGTTGGGGTGCTGGTCGCTAAAATAGCCCATGCCAACACTGGTCGTATGATGCGCTGGCGCAAAAGCCCCCATCGTTGTGGGCGTTGTCGGCACGGCAACAGCGGAGATCGTCACTGTCACTACAGTCGACCACTCGGACAAATGCCCGGCGGTTTCATGCTGCGCCTGCCAGTAGCTGGTACCGTTTGCTTCCTTGATGACCGGAAAGTCCAGCGCTCCAAAAGAGACAGTCCTCGCTGTAACGTCGTGCGTGTACGTGGTCGGCGACGTCATGCCGACAACTGATGAGCGCCGCAGCCGGATGATATCTCCCGGCTTCGGGTTCTCCAGATCCATATCGAACTGCGGGCTGAAGACGGCACTGCTCGTCGCCCACACAAGAACCGGCGCGTCGGGCGCGAGCGGGTCGATACCGCCCGTCATCAGCTTGCTGACGGTGTTAGAATAGACCGGCGGGGCAGCGCCACGCTGCAGCTTGACGCGAGCATAATAGGTGACGCCACCGACGAGCGTCGTGAACCCGGCATAAGTGATCGTGCCCGCCGCAACCTCAGTGCTGTCGAGTACGTTAAGCTCGCTATCATAAAGACTGGAGAAGTCACTGTTGTCGTCGACTTCGCACGTCAGGGTATCGCCGATCATCGCGGTGTAGTCCGACAGCGTAAGCACTGGATCAAGTACGGTGTCGTCGGATGTCCATGTCAGCGTCGGCGCTGGCGTAGTCACTACAGTCGTAATCCTGAAGACGTCGCTCTTGTCGCCAATCGTCAGTGTTACGTCCACTGGCGTCCCCGCCGACGGGGACGATGTGCCGCGAACCTTGATACTGGCACCATTGAATGTGGTCGTCGGGAACGAAGCCCACGGCAGGGTACCGACCTGATACTCGCCACCCGTGATCGTCATGAGGGTAGCAACGTTGATGCCCGAAACGGTGATGGCGTTACTCTCTACTACAGTCGAAAGAGGAACACCGCTGGCGTCCGTAAACGTAAACTGGTCCGGCGACGTATCCCCGGCCATTGTAGTAATCGTCCAAGTATCGCTAACCCCGCCAACCGTCAGTTGGAAAATGGAGTCGGACAAGGCAAATGTTGACGACATACCGTTTATCTTGACGGTGGTCCCGTTAACCACGGTCGTCGTTGCGGAAGACCAACCACCAGTACCATTAAGCTGATACTGGGTATTCGTCGAGACTGTCAGGGTCGCGGGGGCATTGATCCCGGTAATCGTAATGGAGTTGCTCTCAAGAACCACCCCCATCGGCGCGTTTGTAACATCGATAAACGTAAACGGGTCAGGCGTCGTATCCACACCGAACGTAGTGATTTCGAAGGTGCTGCTGACCCCGCCAATATTCAGGGTCACCCCGGTCACGGTGGATTGTGTATTGGCAGACATGCCACGCACCTTGAAGGTGGTGCCGTTAAGCGCAGTGTTTGCGACGGTCAGCCAAGGCCCAGTACCGTTCTTCTGGTACTCGCCGCCTGCAACGGTCACACCCGTAGGCGCGGCAATGCCAGTCACCGTGATCGTGTTACTTTCGATTACAGTATTAAGCGCCACACTCCCCACAGGGGCAAACGCAAAATCATCCGGCGTCGTATCTTCGGCTGCGTCGGTAACGTTGACTGTAATGGTCTGCGAGTCGGTGCTGGTGCCGTCCGACGCCTGCACGATGACGATGTATTGATTGCTTGGCGGGACGGCAGCGCTGGCGGGGTTTTCGTAGTCAGGCGCGCTCACGAATGCCAACGCACCCGTGCTGGAGTTAATGGTGAACTTCGTAGCGTCCGCACCACCCGTTATCGAGTAGGTGATAACTGCGCCCGCGTCTGCGTCCGCAGCTGCCACGGCGGTGACTATAGTGCTGTTCTCGGGAACGGTTATGGTCGCCGTCGCCCCGCCGCCATTAGAGGAGATAACCGGCGCGAACTCGTTGACGTTGGTGACTATGGCCGTAAAGGTCTGGCTGACGGCATTGAGGGCAGCGTCTGTCGCAGTTATTTGAACGATGTACTGGTTGTCGCCGTTGGCATCGCCGAACGCCTCGTAGTTCTTGGCGGGCATTGTCAGGAACACCAGCGGCGGCGTCCCGGTTAACGTGAAGTGCAATGCGTCCGCACCGCCCGTGATGGCCCACGTTACATTCTCGCTGGCAGTCAGCGCATGCGTGAGGGGATCGTTTTCGGCGAGGGCTTTCGAACTTGCCGACGTGATGATCGGCGGCGTCGTGTCCACACTGTCAGCTATATCCGTTACAGTAACGGTAATAGTCTGCGTGTCGGTATTGGAGCCGTCACTGGCCTGCACGATGACGATGTACTGGTTGTTGGAGTCGGCATCGGTGGGGACTTCAAAATCAGGTGCCGCCTTGAACGTCAGCACGCCCGTGGTGGGGTTGATGTCAAATCTGGGACCGTCAGCACCACCGGTTATCGAATAGGTAACAGCATCGTTGTCGGCATCGGTTGCCGCAACGGTCGTCACCGCAATCGTGTTCTCCACAACGGAGATATCAACGGTGGGGGTACCACCGTTCGATGTGATAACCGGCGCGAACTCGTTAACGGCAGCGACCGTAACTGTAATGGTTTGGTTGGTGGTGAGGCCCGCAGTATCCGTTGCAGTGATCTCAACGATGTACTGGTTGTTAAAGTCTGCATCGGCGGGCGACTCGAAATTCTTCGGGGAGAGCAACAATACCGAAGAAGCTACGCCACCAATCGTAAAGAGTCCCGCATCCGCACCGCCCGTTATCGTCCACGTCACAGTCTCGTCGGCGGTCAGCTGATGCGCAAGCTGCGAGTTTTCGAAAAGGGGAAGGTTCGACGCTGAAGTGATAGTAGGCGGAATGAGATCGACGGGGTCGTATATATCCGTCACCGACACAGTGAACGTCTGCGTGTCCACAAACTTCCCGTCGCTGGCTACTACAGTAACGACGTAGACATTGGAATTTGTCGCGCTTAGGGGGCGCTCGTAATCGGGCGGCGCTGCGAACCGCAGCTCGCCCATGGAATTTATAGCGAACTTCGAAGCATCTGGTCCGGTTACTTCGTAGGTAACTACCGAGCCGATATCGGCATCCGTTGCTGCAACGACAGTGACCGCAGTGGTGTTCTCGACAATGGACAGCGATACGTTAGCTGCACCGCCATGTGACACGAAGACAGGCGGGTACTCGTTGATGTCAACCACATCAATTGTAAACGTCACGTTGGGAAGTTGCGGTGAGACGCCAATCACCGACACGGTAAAGTTAAAGAAGGGCGTTGTTTCAAAGTCTGTATTGACCAACCCGGCAAGCACGGTCGCGTTGTTGGCACCGCCCAGCGCTATGCGCCCCGCAGCGTCGTCGATCAGCGAGTAGACCGGGATACCGATGGTGCCGGTGCAAGTGAGCGTTCCAATGACCGCTCCCGGAACGCTGTTCTCTGGCAGACCACTGGTGGTCAGCACCACGTCAAGGCCGCTGCCGTGGGCCGCGCGCAGCGCGTAACTGGTGATGCGCGTACTGGGGACCGAAAATCCATAGGCCATTGGGTGACGCTCGCTGTGGGTTGGCAGAGCGTACGTGGCCCGAGGGGCAGTAGCAACATGTACTGTGGGGGCGCTAGATGTTGTTGGAGTAACTTTCGAGTAACCTTGGGTTTTTTCGCTTCTATATTTTTAAGGTACCCAATCAAAAGCCGGGTGGGTGGGGCCGCCCCCCTGTCCAGTCCACCCCCCGGCTGGCCCCCCTCCCCCGTTGCTAGGTTGTACCGACTGAGGGATGCAACTTCCCCCGGTGCTGAGTTGAGACGGCTAGCAAAGCCGTCGGGCAAGAAGGTTACCCGGTGGGTAACTGGCGAGCGGTTAGGTAGCCGCGCCCAAAGGGAAATTTATCCCATGCTGTATCGCCCCATGGCTAAGTCGCCATGGCTGGGAGGAGGTAAGTGGTCCGCGCGCATGGCTTGTGCTCGTGTGGATACCAGCCCGACCCTCTGGATCGAGTAAAATCGATGCGCGGATACCCTTAGCGTGATGCCTCTGGTGTCCGGCCACGCTTCGCTCTAGTGCTACAAGCTTAGGATCGCGGTTACTTTTTGGGTAACCATGGGAAGCTTCAGGGTCATTGGGAAGGTGAAAGTCTGCTCGCCCAATGTAATGAAGCCTAAACTGTTCTGACACAACAGCCCGCTCTGCGAGTGCCGCAACTAACTAAGCCCTGAAACCGTGAGCAAGGATGCCTTGGATCTCCAAGGCTTGACGTTGATTGGTTCGCGCGGCCTTCGTGATGGCTACTGTCATCACTCGCCGCGCGGATCATTCAACCGTGTCGCCATGTGGTCAATCCACCCAAGAGTACTTGTTGGCTGGAAGCCGCGCTGTCACTGCGACGGCGACACCGTTGAATGATAACCTCATGAGGTAACCCAATGGCTTCGTCTGGCAACACTTGGTTCAAGAAGCTCCGCAACAAGCAACGGCTTCACTCGCTCAAAGTCAAAGGCGTGAAGCAGCGCCACTCGATTGATAACGGCAATGACTACGTGGCCGCGCCGCGACCGGCTGTGATGTTCGGACGGCAGCCGCGCCGGTTCGGCAGTGTGCCGAGCGCACTCCCGCCGCAATCCGCTCGCTGACGGTACTACGGCACCCCAAACGCGGGTATTGACCTAAAAGTGAGTACTATCAGTACTATAACTAATGTAATATATATAATATAGATTTTTACATACAAGAGTGTACAATGGGAGGTTACTTATCGGTTACTGACCCCCACGGCCACTAAAAGGATTAGCTCTCTCTCGAAAAAACTTATATGATATATACTACATTTGTTAAGTCTTTGACGCCAGTGGTCTTTTGGTCAATCAAATATAACAAGCCGGTGTCGTTCTATGCTCTCGCTCTGGCGCGGAGCATAGAATGAAAAAAATTGAAAGTCAACCCCACCCCTAGTTGTCTGCCGACGTCGGTAGACCATTACCAATGGAGCCCGCAATGGATTTGCTCGCTATGCTTGGTGCCGCCTTCATGACCGGAGGCGGGCTTGCCGTCATCGTGTTCATTCTCGTCAACGTCATCGGAGATATAACCCATGAGTTATAAGAAACACGGCGGCCTGCACTTCGTGCGGATCGGGCGCTTTGGCTTTTCGTTCTTCTGGTCGGCCAAGGCGCGCACTCCCCGCAGCAATCTCGACCCGCGTTACTCTTACCTCGCGAGGTAACTCACATGTCTGCACTTGCTTACAATGGTACCTTTGCCGATCAAGCCTATGCCGCTGGTATTGAAGACGGCAAACAGCAGGCAACCCGCATCTCACTAGGCGAAAGCAACTACGGCGCAACGCAAAGCGCCATCATCGCCATCGAGTTCACATCCTTCCAAGAGCTGCGCCACGAGATCCGCGCACGGCGGGATCGAAGCTACGGCGACCGTCCGGGCATGGCCTACCTCTGGACCTGCGAACTGATCCACATTCACCACAACGATTACAACAAAGTCGCGCTGCTGAAATGCGCCACGCATTGGGATGTCTGAAATGTTTCCGGAAATCTTCGTAGGCTTCTTGCTCACGCTTCTCGCTATCGCATTCGGGCTCAACGTCTGGGCTTGCTTCACTGCCGACCAAGAAGACTAGTCTTTGCTGGCGGGACTTTAATTAAGCAGCATCACCCACTCTTACCCACAGGAGTAACTGTAATGAACGTTCAACTCATCACTGAAGATATGTTCAGGCTCGAAGGCTACATCGACGATACGTTCCAGCTGATCTTCGAAGCGCTGGAGATTGCCGCTGCAAGTGACGACCACTATGCGCCAGCGTTTGGCGCGCTTGCCGAAAAGCTGGCGATTGCCGCTGGCGACTGGATGTAACGCGCACTCCCCCCGCAACCCACCCAACCGATCCCCACAAGGAGATTACAATGACTGCTCTCGCCCACAACTTGACCAACGACACCCGCGAAGTCGAGTTCGATGCGTTTACCCGCGATGCAGCCCGCACGGATGCGGCTGGCAACGACGCCCTGCCCGGCTGGGCGATAGCATTCGTCCGTGCCGTTTCTGATGGTGTGTTCACCGTCGCCAAGGACGCCAACGGCGAAGACGCCGCGATGCGCAAGTTCAAGATCTACGCCACTGCCAAGGGCAAGAAAGCGTTCCACGACCGCTCCGAGACTTCGCAGAAAGCGCAAGTGAGCAAGCTGCGGCAATTGATGAATGCTGCGGCTAATCCCAAGTTCGATTTCGTGGATGTGCTGAACCGCGCTGTTACTATTCGGCAGGGAGCAATCGACGACGGCCTCGAAGTCAAGTCACCCTATCCTGCTTACGTTGACATCGCCCGCGAACAGCTAAAGCAGGACGACGAGTTGAGCGACGAGCAGATCCTCTCCGTGGTCTGCAAGAACGAGGTTACCCGAGAGGTAACGGTCGAAGGACAACTGAAGAAGGCGTACAAGATCCTTGAAGATCTTATCGCTGGCGAGAAGCATCCGGGCGTGCAGGATCAGACGCCTGAAGTGTTGATGGCTGCCGAGCAGCTGCACACACGCATCGCAACGCTCGTTACCATTCGCGAGGGCTTCGAGAAGGTAACGAAGGCCATCGAGCTGGGCATGGTGCAGAACGTGGATGGTAGCTGGTCGCTGCCCTCGTAACCTCTTGAAGTAACAAGCGCGGGGAGCCCATTCGCGGCGCTCCCCGCAGTTAGCTCCTTGTCGTGCAAGACTTCAGAGCAAGGCCATCATGACACATACAACGATGCTGACCACCTGCGCAGCCATCACAATCGCTGGCGCACTCCTCGCCGTCGCCATACCTACGCCATCGAACCCCATAGTCATTCAACCATTCGAACAATCGTGGCGCGAGAGCATGGTGCCGCTGGGCTTCAAGCAAGCGCAACTAAAGACAACACCACCCGAGCCAACACCTGTGCGGGTTATCCCCTGCGGTGCCGGTTACCCCGGAAGTAACAGAGGAGGAGACTCCTGTGGTTCGAGTGGCCAAGCGCTATGGGTCACGCACAGAACGCCACACGGCTCGCGACATCTGCCGAGGCAAGGGCAAGCGATACATCAACAGATACAAATGGAGATGCCGAAGATGAGTGACCATCACCCCATAGCCAAACCCGACGGAGAGTTCAGCGTCGTGCAGTTCTTCCCGGACGGCACACATGAGTGGGTCCGCGAGCGTTGCAGTGTCGATGAGGCACTCAAGGCTGCGGAGCATTACACGCAGAACGTATCGGCACATGCCGGACTTACCTCGCGGGTAACCATCCTCGATGGCGGCGACTCAATTGTATTCGAGTGGCGCTTTGGTGAAGGCGTTGTCTTCCCTGAAGTCTACGAACAGCAGCGAAGGGACTACGGCAAATGAAGTACGTGATCCTGATGGGCAACCCCGCTGATGGCTTCGTGATCATCGGACCATTTGACGACGCAGCCTTCGCTGCCGAGTACATCAACACCGACCCTGCTGGAAAAGATATGTGGGTCTGCGAAATGCATGAGCCCGATTTGTTACCCGAGGAAGTAACATGAGAGAAGATGAAAGCGTTGAAGACTACACCGGGCGGCTGGACGTGCTTGCAGATAAAGTCAGCAAGCATTTTGTGGGTGAGGACATTCAGGAGATCGTCCTCGTCCTCACCCGCTTGACCATCGAATGTCTGGACCAAGTGGAAGACCCCCGCGACAGACGCGGCATGATCCACGTCATCAAAGTCTACTACGACGCCGCCAACATCCATCTGGGCGAAGTTAACTAGGGAGGTAACTGTGGCCAAGATCTACGACGAGTTCTGTGCATGGCCATACCATACGCCCTACGGAATGGTCGCTGCACCCAAGGTAAAGAAGCCACGCAAGCCGCGCACTCCGCGCGCCAAACCCGACTGGCTCAAGACTCAACCCAAGAAAGGAAAGCCTCGTGCCACGAAAGCCCGACCCCACCGAAGAAGAGATGAACGCAGACACCGCAAAGATCATGAAGGACATGGAGAGTTACTTCGTGAAGTACTACGGCCCGCGCTGCCCTGAGTACGAGAAGGGCTGTGTCGTGTGCGAAGTGTGGGAGCTGTACGACGAGCTACATCTGTTGATCAAATAACCCGGAGAAGTAACTACTGGAACCAAGTGATCATGCTGTACCGCGTGCCTGCCGTTACCGGCTTGATGGCATGCGGATACATGAAATTGGATGGGAACATGAGCGCACTCCCCGCCTCGACCCGCATGCAAAGCTCGTCCTTGAAGAAGGAGAACTCACCGCCCTCGTAATCATTATTGAGCGCAAGACTAAAAGACAGTAAGCGTGGCGATCCCATAGTGTGATCAGTATGTTCTTTATAGAACTGACCCTGTTCG